>JADMIO010830108.1_pt1 | contig 126373 bp, 105 predicted proteins | sample 8958161 | NCBI WGS metagenome assembly JADMIO01 (sample SAMN16585339, study PRJNA669376) | soil metagenome | isolation source: Crop rotation soil | place: USA: Cullars Rotation, Alabama | collected 2011
CGCGACAACTTGTCCACGTGGAATTCTAAGCTTAGGATCCCAATGTGCTGGAAAGATTTAAGGGTTGAGCTACTGATCCCAGGCTACAGAAACAAAGAAGAAATACTGAAATTCCCAAAAGACGAAGCATATAGTAATGATTATTTGTCAAAGATATTCGCTGCTTTGAAATACCAATGGATATTCCCGGATAACAATATGATTCCGCACTAACTGATTCAATGATATTTACCTGGCAATTAGGTCATTCTGTTACTTTTGGCCCTAAAATGAGATAAATCCCGGCTTGGTTTCTATATACTGTATAAGCAATTAATGGGTTTTATGTCGGCAGTTGAAAAGCAAGATACGGCTGAAAAATTTATGATATGAATTTAATTGAAGAATTGCGCTGGCGTGGTATGCTGCAAGATATGGTACCTGGCACACAGGAACAGCTGCAAAAAGAAATGACAACCGGCTATGTGGGCTTTGATCCAACGGCGGATAGCCTGCATATCGGCAGCCTCGTGCCGATTTTGTTGTTGGTGCATATGCAGCGGGCAGGACACAAGCCCGTGGCATTGGTTGGAGGTGCAACCGGCATGGTTGGTGATCCAAGCGGAAAAAGCGATGAAAGAAACTTGCTTGACGAAGAAACACTGGCGGCAAATATTGAAGGCATAAAAAAACAGCTCTCTAAATTTCTTGATTTTAATGAAGCAAAGGACAATGCAGCTGTACTTGTAAATAATTACGATTGGTTTAAAGAAATCTCTTTCATAAATTTTTTGCGGGATGTGGGCAAATACCTTACCGTAAATTATATGATGGCCAAGGATAGCGTAAAAAAGCGTATTGAGGGCGATACAGGAATTAGCTACACTGAATTCGCGTACCAGTTAATGCAGGGCTATGATTTTTACTGGCTTTATAAAAACATGAACTGCAAACTACAGTTTGGCGGCAGCGATCAATGGGGAAATATTACTACCGGTACTGAGCTGGTACGACGTATGACAAAGGGAGCAGGTGAGGCATTTGCTTTTACCTGTCCATTAATAACAAAAGCAGATGGGGGAAAGTTTGGCAAAACTGAGCAGGGAAATGTATGGCTAGATTCACGCAGAACCAGTCCTTACCAGTTTTACCAGTTTTGGCTAAATGCCAGCGATGACGATGCCCGCAAATGGATAAAGATATTTACCCTGCTTTCACGAAATGAAATAGACAGTTTGATCATTGAACATGATGATGCGCCCCATCTTCGTCTGCTGCAAAAAAAATTAGCTGAAGAGCTAACATGCCTTGTACATAGTAAAGCAGATTATGAGTTTGCCCTGAAAGCATCTGAAATATTGTTTGGCAATGCCACAACCGAATTGCTGCAAAGCCTTACAGAAGATCAATTGTTACAGGTAATGGAAGGTGTTCCTACAGTTCGTTTTGCAAAAGCGGGTATTGAACAGGGAATTGATGTGGTAAGCTTCCTGGCAGACACTGCTATTTTTCCAAGTAAAGGGGAGGCAAGAAAAATGGTGCAAGCAGGTGGAGTGAGTTTTAATAAAAAGAAAGTAGAAACAGTCGAAACGAAACCAACTACAGAACAATTGTTGAATAACAAATACCTTTTAGTACAAAAAGGTAAAAAGAATTACTATTTGGTAGTGGTTGAATAAGATGATAGCTGAAGTTGCCATGAACCATTAACTATGAACCATTACCCAGCGTATGTATATTGACATCATAACCGTTTTGCCAGAACTCCTTGAAAGCCCGCTGCACCACAGCATCATGAAGCGGGCACAGGATAAAGGATTGCTTACTGTGAAGACACATAACCTGCGGCAATGGGCAGTGAATGAATATGGGCAGGTAGATGATTATCAATATGGCGGCGGTGCAGGCATGGTAATAATGTGCGAACCACTCGAAAAAGGCATACAGTTTTTGCAGCAACAACGCAGCTACGATGAGATAATTTACATGACACCCGATGGAAAACGGTTTGATCAAAGAGATGCCAATGCGTTATCGCTGAAAGAAAATCTGTTGATCATTTGCGGCCATTACAAAGGCATTGATGAAAGGATACGTGAACATTATATAACAAAAGAAATTTCGATAGGTGACTTTGTATTAAGCGGTGGTGAAATACCTGCTGCGTTGGTGGTGGATGCCATTGGACGTTTATTACCAGGTGTGTTAAATGATGAAACTTCAGCATTGTTTGATTCTTTCCAGGATGGATTGCTGGCGCCACCTGTATATACACGCCCAGCTGATTATAATGGTTGGCAAGTGCCGGATATTTTGCTGAGCGGAGATCCCAAAAAAATTGAAGACTGGCGGTATGAGCAAAGCTTGAAGCGAACAGGTGAAAAAAGACCCGATTTGTTAACGGACTCAGAATAATATTTTACCACATTTTCGCTGAATCATTTCTTCAACATCTGTCTTAGAGATTCGGTAACCAGAATTACGCTATTTCAATTTAACCTGCATCTTAATTGGCTTTCCATCAAACAATATTTCGATGCCTTGCCATTGCTCTGTTGTTTTTTCACTGGCAGGTATTGTAATGCCATTTACTAATATGGCTTTTACACTTTTTCCAAAATTATTTGATGTATGATATTCTACAGGTAGTTCCAGTATGAGTTTGCGTTTTAAACCTAAAGGCCAGTTTTTTGCTTCAATTGAAATAAAAATATTGCCTGTATTGCTTTTGCTTTTAAACAGGATTTGCTGATATTTTTTTGTGGTTAGTGTTTGCCTGCTTACGCCATCATCATCAAAAAAAGTATAACTGCTGTTTGCATCAGAAGGATAATAACGTATAGGGACGGGCTGTGAAGATGAATAGGAAGAAGTAGAAGTATAGTTTGCTTCATCCCAATGCGGCACAAAGCTGCCTCCTTTTACATATACAGGAATGTTTTCTATTCTTAAGCTGTCTGTTATCCATTGCGCTCCATTTTTCATTTCACCGCTGATAAAATGATACCACAGTCCTTCTGGTAAATAAAGTTTTCGGTTTGTGGCAGCGGGTTGCAATACAGGGGCGACTAAAAATGCATCCCCCCACATGTACTCATCGCCCACATGCAGCAAGGTGGTATCAGTTGCACCGTAATAAAATAAAGGCCGTATCAATGGTTTGCCCAATGCAGCCTGTTCGTAAGCAAGCGAATAATTATAAGGTAATAGCTGATAACGGAGTTTTATAACATTGCGGACAATTGTTTTGTAAGGTTCGGGCTGGAAAGTTGGTTCCGAAGGAATATCTTTTACTGTTGGTTCAAGATCGCCTAACGCTGTTCCGTGAGGACGGAAGATGGGAGTGAAACAAGCAAACTGCAGCCATCTTGTGTAGAGTTCAGGATCAATATCTCCACCGGCAAAGCCACCGGCATCGCTGTGCACATAAGGTACACCGCTGAGGCTCATGCTTTGCAAGTTGGGAAGCTGTGCCCGTAAACCGCTCCAGCTACGGCTTACATCGCCTGTCCAAGGAAAAACACTAAATCGCTGGCTGCCGGCAAAGCCTGCCCTGTTCAAGTAGAACAATCTTTTGTTCGGATAAGTTTTTGTAAAATTTTGCGACAACATTTTACTCCATTGGTGGCCATACATATTGTGAACTTCATTAGCGCTCATCAGCCGCTTAACATCAAACGATGTTACGTTATGATACATGTCTGCCGGATGCTTTTCAGGCTCACCAAGATCGCCCCACCATCCTGCAACTCCTTTGTCCGTATGCAGTTTATAAAATTGCCAAAACCATTGTTGAGCATCAGGTCTAAAAAGATCAATCAAGCCGCCTTTGCCAAAATAAAAGTCTTGTAATTCGTATGGCTTACCGCTGCTGTCAGTAGCTAAGTAAGGCAATGATGAAGAATAGTTTTTTGTTCCTTTTAAAATGAATGGTTCTGTGATAAGTATGGTATTGATATTATTTTGTTTCAGGTTGCTTATCATCTTTTCTGGCTGTGGCCACTTCGCTCTGTTCCAGTCGAGATTGCCCAATGTGCCTTTAATGCTGTCGCCAAACCAAAAGAGATCAAGTATGATCGCATCCATTGGGAAGCTGTCCTTTTTCATGCGCTGTACAATATCTTCCAGTTGCTGTTGGTTGCGGTAACCAAAACGGCTTACAATATTACCCAGCGCCCAGCGTGGTGGCAATGGTTGTTTGCCTGTAAGAGCTGTATAATGCTGTAATATTTCATCCATATTCTTTCCCGGTATTACATAGATGTCGATGCTGCCACTTTCAAAACCAGCTTCCAAAATATTATTTCGTGTTTTGCCAATATCAAAATATCCCCTGGAAGGATTGTCGAATAACAGTCCATAGCCGTTAGTGCTTAGCAATACCGGCACCGAATAATTTAACTGGTCTGCACCTTCTCCATAACCATACCATGGATTGTTATTCAATACAATGCTTTGGCCACGGCGATTGAGTGGCAATGCTCTTTCTCCTCCTCCAAAAAATTGTTCATCCGGTTGCAGCATCATCATGACGCCGCGATGATGCCCGCTATCAAAACCATTTAGAAAATGTACCATCATGGTACCATCAGATACTGTTACGGAATTGATCATCCGGGAAACCTGCGGCTTGTTGGTTTTAGGCGGAGCTATGATACCGGAATGTGGTACTTCTTTCATTATAGACAATGGCTTTTCAATCACAGCATCTGAGATTTGTTCTGCGTACTGTATGTTAGCACCGGTCCATGAGAGCTTTACGATATTGCCCGGGTAAAAAGCATATTCCCATTTTCCTTCATTTACATTTTGACCATTCAGTTGAATAAGAAATATATTCAGAACAAAGAAGATCACTAGTTTTTTCATATCGCTGAGTTGATGGGTAAAGCTATTTGAAATAAAGAAATGAAAACTTGTTTTTATACTTTTACGGGCATCCTTTAATTGTGAAGCAATGAGGAACAAGAACAACCGTATTGATGAATACATTGAAAATGCCGCTGATTTCGCAAAACCTGTCATGCATCATTTGCGGGAACTGATACACATTGCCTGTCCCGATGTAATTGCAAATATTAAATGGAGCACCCCAAGCTTTGAATACAAAGGACTCTTATGTGGCTTTGGCGCATATAAAAACTACTGCATGTTTGGGTTCTGGAAATCGTCATTAATGGCTGATCCAAATAATTTGCTGAAAGCTCATGGTGGCGAGTCAATGGGAAATTTTGGAAAGATCACAAGGCTTGCGGATTTGCCCGATGATGCTGTGATCATTGCATATATAAAAGAGGCCATGCTGCTAAACGATAAACGTATTCAGTTACCTCCTAAGCCAAAAAACGTTATAAAAAAAGAGTTGATTATTCCAGAAATATTGACAAAGGCTTTGAGGCAAAACAAAACAGCACAACTCGCTTTTGAGAAATTCAGTCCCTCGCATAAAAGAGAATACGCTGAATGGATAAGCGAAGCAAAAACAGAAGCAACCCAACAGAAAAGAATTACGCAAACCATTGAATGGCTTCAGGAAGGCAAATCCCGCAACTGGAAGTATATGCCAGGGGTGAGACAAATTAAATAATAACCACTTGCTTTATCTATTGCAGCTGGAAAGTAATAGATTGAATTTGACGGTAAACTACAGGCCTGTTGTATTGTAATGCCGGTTCCCAGTTGGGACCGGTTTTCATCAGCCTTAACACTTCATTAGAAAGAGATTCATGAGGAGATGACACAATTTTAAACTCGCTTAATTCTCCCGTCTTACTCACTATAAATTGTACTCTCACTGTTCCTGTTATCCCTTTTTCTTGTGCGTACTCAGGGTACTGTAAGTTTTTTTCCAGAAAACGCCTCCATCCATTTGCCCCACCACTAAATTCAGCAGGTTTTTCTAACACACAAGCCTTGTTCTTTTTTTCTAATTCTCCTTTTTCATTATAACATAAAACAGAGATAGCTGAATCAGCAAGATAAATAGCTTCCGTGCTAAGAATATTATCAGCATCTTTAAAGATCCATTTGCCTGTTCTTTTGCCCGATAACAATCTTCCTGTTGATCTTATTGTTTTTCCATCATCAAGCAATTGCTGGTATAATCCATTTCCAAAACTATCGGTGATTTGAATGCCCGATATGGCTCCTTTTGCATTCCACCAAATAGCAGTATCAACCGGGAGGTCATTATGCCAATGCATTAAGGATCTTTGATTTCCTTCTTCATCCCAGGTTATTTCTGCTCCTTTACGTTTCTTATCACTATAAAAGCAGCTATCACTCATCATTCCAGAATAGTGAAAAGACGTAAATGAACCATCTTTTATTTTAAAATCCTTATCTGCATAAAATCCATCTTCTTTTAGTTTTAATTCAGGATAATAAAAATCCTGTTTATGCCATTTTTCCCCTTCCTTCCAGGCAACTCCCACATAGCTTGGTTGCCCCTTTGTTATTATTTCTTTTTTATGATTATAAAAGATGGTTAATGTGTCATTCTGATATTGCGCATTTACAAAGCATACACTCAAAAGTAGAAATGCAAGTAATAAAAGCTTCATGTTTTAGGATGTTTAAGGAAATAAAAATTAAAGGTTGAGATGTTCATCGACAACAAGCTATTTTTTTGATATTCTGTATATAGGATATCTTAAATGTTCAGGCTCATAGTAATTGCTATGCTTATAAACCCAGTTAAGTTGTGCGGAAGCATCTTTTGCAAAAGCAGCTTCTGCTTTTCTTTTTTGATTGAAAGAATTCTGTAATACAGTATCTGCTTTTAATAGATCGGCGGCCACATCCTCCCAACGGTAATTACTGTAATACTCCTTTTGCTGTAATACAGCATCAAAAAAATTCCAGGAAAAATAACTATCATCGCCTGACGGTTCAAGCATCTCGACAACAAAACGGTTTGCGCTTTGATTAAGCGGAATAATATAGTCTCCTTTCAAAAATTTTATAGTCTGTTGAAGTGTATCCAGTTTGACTCCGGTATTCCTGTGATGCTTTTCATAAGGCTCCGGCGCACTTTTATAATCCTGGATTTTATAAACTTCTACAGCAATAACAGAGTCTTTTTTTAATTGCCACATATCGATTTTATTAAGCTTAAGGAGATCAACTACATTCCACCAGCCCTGTGGTATGATGTAGTATGCGGGTGCATTAACCCATTGAGCTGGTTGAAAAGTATTGTAGTAAAGTATCGTTCGGCTAAAAGGCTGGGTATGATCATAATACATCCGCTGCATTCCGGTAACATCACTGGGTTTAAAAGCTTTTTCATAACCGTTGAACGTAATAAGATTGTACTGGGTTGTATCCATTTTCCAGCTAAGTGGAAAGCGTGTTGCCACAGCAGTTTCCGCTTTGAGCTTTGCCCTGAAGGTTATAAGTGAAGATGCCTGCCTGCTGCTTTCTTCCATTACTGTTTTCAAAAAAGCATAGGTGCTCAAAACCCTGTCTTTAAAAGGTTTGAGCATATGTGTTTCTGTCGTGTACGAAATGGTTTGCCACAATGCCGCATACCCACTACTATAACGGGGTGGATCATAAGATCCATTCATGCCTTTGTCAAAATCTGTGACCTCAAAATCTACATAAGGGCACATGCCCCATCCTTTATCATACATGCTTTTGTAGAGTAAGGGATCAAACTTATTTTTTAACCACTGGCCAAGTTCGCCGGCCAGTTTATCAGGTTGGGTCGTAATAAGTGTCATTGTATATTGATAGTCTGCACCATCGCTTACATGGGTATCAATTTGTATATCAGGATCGAGCCAGTGAAAGATCTGAGTGAATGATCTTGCTTCGCGGCTGTCACATTTTGTAAAGTCACGGTTAAGATCGAGGTTCTGGCTGTTGCCACGAAAGCCATACTCTTCGGGTCCATTTTGGTTGGCTCTTGAGCTTGTGCGACGGTTAAGGCAGCCTCCAATATTATATACTGGTATTATGCCAATGCAAACATTTTTTGGAAGCTTTAGTTTGCCTGTTACAATATCTCTCGCAAACATCATGCTTGCATCAATACCATCCGGCTCGCCTGCATGAATGCCATTCATGATAAGGATAACAACCTTGTTTTGCTTATGCCATTTTAAAGGATCGAAGATTCCATCCGCTGAAACAAGCACAAGATGCAATGGATAGCCGGCATCTGTTGGGCCCATTTCTTTCATCAATACTTTGTTTGATGCCTTATCCAGTTTTTTATAGAAATCAATTGCTTCAAAATAGGTAGCTGATTGAGTGCCGTTGCTTTTTTCAAAAGGAGTGATTTGTGCGGCTAAGGAAAAAGATAGAAAAAAGAAGCAGAAGAAATAAAGCGGTTTTTTCATCATGCGCTTAGATTATGACATTATAAGCCCAGGTTAAACACAGCAATAAATGTAGATCAAGTTTGTGTAAACAGGGACTTTCTTAAAAAGCTTTCCGGGTCTCTTTGATTAATTATTGGACAAAAAAATCCCGGCCATTGACCGGGACTGAAATATTATTTAGAGCTGTTCGGAAATTAAGCTTTGGCAGGAGCCTTCGCAGCATTCACACGATGTGCCAGTTTCCTTTTGAGATTAGCAGCTTTATTTTTATGAATGATACCACGTTTTGCCAGTTTATCGATCATGCTGGCTACATCAGGCGCACCTTTTTCAAGTGCTGCAACATCGGTGAGTGCCTTGTGGTCGCGGATAGCATTACGGGTAGTTTTGCCGTAATAACGGTTACGGTCGCGACGTTTTGCTGCCTGGCGAACGTCTTTCTTTGTAGCTTTATGATTAGCCATATTTCTTAAAATTGGACGGCAAAAGTAGTGGTGTGCGCTTTTTCAGCCAAATTAATTTTGATTTTAATGAAGTAGCAGCCGCTAACCTACCCGAATTTGAGAATCGGCGCTATTTTCTGCAAATTTTGCCAATTGGTTTTTCAACCTCAAATTCAGGGGTTTTTATCGGTGCAAAAGCCCTTTTTGCCGCTACCTTTGGCATCGTTTTAAAAAATAACCCCTTCGTTTGAAACCGGTTTAATATGAAAGATTTCTCTTTTATCACCAATCAGCATCCCGCATATATTGAAAGCCTTTACAACGATTTTGTAAAAGACCCTTCCAGCATTGATCCCGACCTGAAAAAGTTCTTTGAAGGTTTCGACTTTGCTGTAAGTGCAGGTAAAGCATCTTCCAATGGGGGTGCAGTAACAGCCCCTTCAGTTTCGGCAACTTCCACGGCAGCCCCGGCAGATATTGACTGGATGAAGGAGATAAGGGCTTATCGCCTCATACTTGGCTATCGTAACAAAGGGCACTTGCTGGCCAAAACCAATCCGATCCGTACCCGGATAGACCGTGGAGCTAATATTGATCTCGGGTTTTACGGCCTTACGGAAGCGGACATGGACAGAACATTCCAGATTGGAAACAGGATAGGTCTTAAAGACGCTACACTAAGGGATATACTCAATCACCTCGAAAACTGCTATGCCTATCATGTAGGCATTGAATATAAATACATCAGCGACCAGGTAAAAGTTGATTGGCTGGCAAATGAGATTGAGAAGAAGTTCCAGTATCCTTTGCCATTGGAAAAGAAGAAACGCATTTTGTCCAAATTGAACGAAGGGGTAATGTTCGAAAAATTCCTTCACACCAAATACATCGGGCAAAAACGTTTTAGCCTTGAAGGTGGAGAAACGACCATTGCCGCATTAGATGAAATCATCAACACAGCCTCGGACACTGGTGTAGAAGAAGTTGTGATAGGTATGGCACACCGGGGTCGCCTGAATATCCTCGCCAACGTAATGGGTAAAACATACGAGCAGATATTCAGTGAGTTTGAAGGAAAAATTCCCGCCGACAGCACAATGGGCAGCGGCGATGTAAAATATCATTTAGGTTTTAGCAGCCAGGCTACCACCGCAAGCGGCAAAATGGTGCATCTTAAGCTGGCGCCTAATCCTTCACATCTTGAAGCTGTAGATCCGGTCGTTGTTGGATTTTCCAGGGCAAAAGCAGATGTGATTTACAACAGCGATTATGATAAAGTGCTTCCAATTCTTATACATGGTGATGCATCGGTTGCAGGCCAGGGCATTGTGTATGAGGTATTGCAGATGAGCAAGCTTGATGGATACTATACCGGGGGAACCATTCATTTTGTTATTAATAACCAGATTGGATTTACAACTGATTTTAAAGATGCCCGCAGCTCTGATTACTGTACCTCACTTGCTGCTGCAGTGCAGGCGCCCGTATTTCATGTAAACGGTGACGATGCGGAAGCTGTAGTTAAAGTGGCAAATATTGCAACACGTTATCGCCAGGAATTTAATTGCGATGTATTTGTTGATATGGTATGCTACCGCCGACATGGGCACAATGAAGGCGATGATCCGAAGTTTACACAACCCGGGCTTTATGCTTTGATAGACAAACATCCCAATCCACGTGAAGTCTATACCAATTATTTGATCGAAGAAGGTGAAACTGATGCAAAAGAACTGGCGAAAGAAATGGAGAAAAAATTCTGGGCTGATCTTCAGGAACGCCTGGATGAAGTAAAGCAGCATCCGCTGCCTTACAAGTATCAAAAGCCAGAAGAATGGTGGCGGGAGCTTCGGAAAGCAACGCAGGAAGACTTTGAATACAGCCCTGTTACTGCTGTGTCTAATGATGATTTGCTGCAATGCTTTAATGCAATCATGAAATGGCCGGAAGGCTTTACACCATTAAAGAAAGTGGAGAAACTCCTGCAGGACAAAACAAAGCTTTTTAATGAAGAGCAAAAATTTGACTGGGCAACTGGTGAATTGCTGGCTTATGCCAGCTTATGTATGGATGGCAATGATGTGCGAATGAGTGGACAGGATGTACAACGTGGTACATTCAGTCATCGCCATGCAGTACTGCGGGATGAAGTAACAGATAAATATTATAACCGTCTCGACCGCATTTCGGAAGAGCAGGGCAAATTTTATATTTATAATTCTTTGCTTAGCGAATACGGCGTATTGGGTTTTGAATATGGCTATGCAATGGCCAATCCGCATGCATTGGTATTATGGGAAGCGCAGTTTGGAGATTTTGCCAATGGTGCTCAAACAATGATAGACCAGTTCATCTGTGCCAGCGAACAGAAATGGCAGCGCATGAATGGCGTTACCATGTTGCTTCCGCATGGTTATGAAGGACAGGGCCCTGAGCACAGCAGTGCCCGGATGGAGCGTTTTTTGCAGATGTGCGGTGAACTGAATATGGTGGTCGCAAATATTACTACTGCGGCTAATTTCTTTCATGCACTGCGCAGGCAACTCGTATGGCAGTTCCGCAAACCATTGATCGTTTTTAGCCCCAAAGCCAACCTGCGCCTGCCTTTAAGCTATAGCCATATCAGTGAATTCACTAATGGAGGCTTTAAAGAAATTATAGATGATGCAGAAGTGCAATTACCGGCAGCCATTAAAAAAGTATTATTCTGTTCTGGTAAAGTTTACTTTGACCTTCTTGATAAAAAAGTAAAAGAAAACAGGAATGATGTAGCGATCATCAGGCTTGAGCAAATCTATCCGCTGCCATTTAAACAACTGGAGTTGCTTAATAAAAAATATAATAATGCTGTTTGGTTTTGGGTACAGGAAGAGCCATTGAATATGGGTGCTGCGAGTTTTTTAAAGATGAATTTACTCAGCATCAATTTTGGTATCATCAGCCGCAAGCCAAGTGCTGCAACTGCTACAGGTTATTCAAAAGTGCACGTAAAAGAACAGGCAGAAATAATAGATACGGCCTTTAGTATCTGATAACGTTAAACTAATCCAAGCGCTATCGCTTCTCTTACAAGACCGGCTGTGTTTTTTACACCCAGTTTGTGTAAAAGGCTGGTGCGGTGGTTTTCCACTGTTCGCAGGCTTAAGAAAAGTTTGTCGGCGATTTCCTGGTTGGTAAATTCTTCAGCGATCAATTGCAGTATTTCTTTTTCGCGCCGGGTGATGATCTGTGAAGGCTTTGATTCAATAACGCTGTTCAATAATTGTTTTTGTATTTCGTCCTGTAAAAACGGCTTTCCTTCATAAACAGTTTCGATGGCTTTAATAATAATCGCCGGGCTTGCATCTTTCAGTAAATAACCCAAGCATCCCTGTTGCAGCATTTTCTTTACCTGCGCCGTTACATCTACATTGGTAAGAGCTATAATTTTTATAGTCTTATGATTTTTAGTAATGATGCCGGCAAGCTCGATCCCGGTTTTGCCGGGCATGTGAATATCAAGAAGCAGCACATCCGGTTGTTCCCCGGCAATGCCCTGCAGAAGATCATCACCATTAGTATATGATCCAATAATTTGAATATGAGATGAATCGGCCAGTATTTTTTGCAGGCCATTCAGGATAATTGGCTGATCATCCGTTATCGCTACTTTAATCATAGCTGTTTAGGATTGTTTTTGGAGGCTCATTTGTTTAATGCTTTATCCAAAGCTACATCATGGCTTCCAGCCTTAATATTAAACCTCTAATGCCATTTTGTTGGGTTCAAACTCAATATAAACGCTTGTGCCCTTGCCCGGTTGGCTTACGAAGTCAACTTTGCCTCTTAGATCAGCCACCCTTTGTGAAATACTTTTCAATCCCATCCCTTTTGCTGTCTGCCATACATTTTCAGGTAAGCCAATGCCATCATCTTCCACAGTAATATCTATTCCGCCATCATCATGGAAATTCATTTGCACCAATGCGGTTTTGGCTTTTGCATGTTTTTTAATGTTATGTACCAGTTCCTGGACAATTCTGTACACGGGAAGATCGAATGTCTTATCGAAAACATGTCCGCTACCTACCGCCTGGAAGCTAATGCTGGTACCACTTTTTTCGCTCATCCGCCGGCAATACGTATCAAGTGCACGACTCAATCCTTCCTGTAATAAAATCTCCGGCATCAGGTTATGTGCGGTGTCCCGCAACCCAGCTGCAGCTTCCTGCAAGAGGCTGATACCATCTCTCAGATCAGTATCGTTTTCTTCAACTCCTTTTTTACCAACCAGTTCAAAATTCATTTTTGCGGCTGATAGAAGTCCGCCGATTCCATCATGCAATTCACGGGCTATGCGGGTGCGTTCCTTTTCTTCTCCTGCAATGGTGGCATTCAGCCGCTCTATCTCCATTTTTTGTTGCAGGTTGTCAATCCTTTCCTGTTGCAGCCTTTGTTTGTGAATGTTTTTTCTACGCCATTGCCAAAAAAGTGCCGTGCCAAACAACAATAAGAGGCAAATGCCAATAATCATTATGTTTCGCTGCCTCACCCGAATATTGGCCTCTGATATTACCAGTTTTTGTTCTGCCAGCTCTTTGTCTTTTTCAGCAATCCGGTAGCGGATCTCAAGCCGGTTTATCATGTCGATCCTGTCTTTCTTCAGCAGGCTGTCGTGCAGTTGTATGTAGGTGTTTTTGTAACTAAGAGCTTTTTTTAGATCTCCCAATGCTTCATAGCTGTCTGCTGATATTTTATAGGCTTCCACTACTTCATCCCGCAGGTGTTCGCCAGTCGTTTTTAGTTTTTTTAGTGTAGTGTCTATCAGTTGTATTGCGGGTAAATATTTTTTTTGCTGAAACATTGCTTTGGCCATCAACAGGTCCGTAAACGTCATAAAGAAGACAAGAAAATTGCTTCGCTGCGGTGTATTACCTAATTCCTTTACCTGGATAATATATTTTATAGCTTCATCCGGTCTGTTTTGCTGTAAGTAAGTATCGGTTATGTTTACAAGTGTGGAGATCTTTCTTATCACCTCCATCTTATTCAGCTTCTCTCTTTCCTTTATGTAATCGAGATAATAGAATCTTGCACTATCGTATCGACCAAGTCCATGATAATAGGCTCCCTGTAAAAAGTAAATGCTTGAAGCCGCATCGGCACTATCCTTTATGTGCTTTGAAGCCTCCTTTGCTTTAGAAAGATAGCGTTGTATTGTTTCTAAATACCCGCTGTTACTAGTGTTCGAATAATCCAGGTTCACCCAAAAGATGGTGAGCTTTATATAAAAATCAATGGCTGCAATAGGGTTGGTGATGGTTCCGGTTTCTATCTCTTTGCCAAGCAAGTAGTAGTAATAAGCGGACGAGTCTTTTCGTCCCTGTTCATCATAGGCTTCTGCGAGGATAAGATGTGCTTCCGCAATATTTTCCACGCTGCCTGCACCTTTGTCTTCGTATATAGCCAATGCCTTGCTGGCCAACGCTATTGACTTGTTGACGTTGTTGCCAAAATACCACCTCCCTGATTTTGCAGAAGCAAGCGCTATGCCTTTGAAATAATAACCCTGTTCACTTTGCCTGAGGGCTGTGTAAAAAAGTTGCAGGGCTTCATCGGGTCTTGCATTTTTTATCCGTTCTCCGCTATCGATCAATTGAAGAATGGCGCTGGTGTCAATTTTTTTGAATCCTTCTTTATCGTTTGCTAATTGGGCATTTAAAGGAGAAAAAAGAAAACAGGATAAGAAGAGCGAACATGAGCTTGCAATAGCAGTGATATGCTTTCGCGTTCTGTTCAATCTTTGAATTCTAATTCTCATGCAATCAGTCCCCTTACATCCTTTCGTTGCTGTTTGATGTAAAAATAAAGAAACGGGATTTGCAGCGAAAAATGAGAGATCGACTGGCAGGAGCAAAAAAAAGCCCCCTTTTTTCAAAGGAGGCCACCACATACACCCTAAATTTTTAGATTAGAACTCTTATTGTATCAATATTTTGAAACTGTAAACCGTTCCTTCGTTTACAAGTTTTACATAATGAATGCCATGTGCATTTGCCGGCAACAACAGCAGGTTATTGAAAGCGCCACCGCTTTGGTTCCAGTTTTTTGCAGCTATCAACTGGCCTGAAGCATTTACAACCTGCACGTTTACTGTACCCGCTTTAGCCTGGGGATTGTTGAATATTAATGTGCCATTGCTCACCTGGTGTTTCCAGCCTGCTGCTTTAATGCTGCTGAGTGAAACAATATTTGTATAGAATACTGCGCCGTCTTTCTCGGTAGCTTTTACCCTGTAATAGTATTTGCCTGCAGGTGCATTTGTATGCAACCAGGTATGCGACTGATAGTCTAGGCCATCGGCAGTGATTTTGCCGGATAACTGAGTAAAGGTTGTTCCATTTCCAGAACCTTCCACTACAAAATCCCGTACAGATTTTTGAGAGAAAGATGTCCAGAACAACTGGTTGCCTTGTGCAGTTGCTGATGCAGTAAGGTTGCTGAATTTTACAGGTAATACACGGTCAGCATCAAACTTAAGTATCTGCCCGCTGCTGATAGACACAAACACCTTCTTACAAACACCGGTGCTGCAATTCTCCATTGGGGCAAAGCAGGCATTGCTGATCATTTTGAGACCGCCGACGGTAGAATAAAAAGATGTCCAGCTTTGGCCGCCATCCTTTGTAGTATATACATCTGCATTGGAGAATACCATCACCTGGTTGGCATCGTAAGACAACACCTTACCATAGTTTGCATATAACGTGGGTAATCCGTTATTTGCATATTCCCATGTTTCGCCACCATCTATAGTTTTTAGTACTGCTCCCCCCCATCCTGAGACATAAGCAATGTTTGCATTGACAATACTTATTGATTGCAATATTCCGGTAACATCATTTGGAACTGTCTTCTTACTCCAGGTGTGACCACCATCGGTTGTCTTATAAATGCTGCCTTGGTCACCGACTATAAAACCAATTTTTGAGTCAAGGAATTTTATATCGTAAGCATTGGCTGCCTGTGAATAGTCGCTTGTGGTTGGAAATTGATTGACCGCACTATCCCATGTAAAACCACCATCAGTTGTATAGTAGGCTATTTTATGATATAGAGTCCATGGATCTTCGGAAAGAAAGGTGGTAACATTGGCTATGATAAACCCAGTGTCTTTGTTTGCAAAATGCATTGCAGGAAAACTACCGCCATTAGGTTCTTGGAACAGCAGGTCAAAAGCGACGCCTTCATCGCTGCTTTTATAGAAACCACCACTGCTTGTAGTTGCCATAAGGTTATCTGCAGACAGGTAGGCAATCGATGTATAACCATCAAAATCAGAGAACCCAGGTGTTGTTCTGTCTTCCCAGGTATCGCCGCCGTCATTGGTTATCAGCAGTGCTCCGACACCGCCGGCACCAATGCCTTTTTTGCCATCCAGGAATTGTATGGTGGACAGTCCGCCACCACCGAAAAAGGGACTGGCTTCCTCTTTGGCCGCTATGTAGGGCCTTCTCCATAGAGCAAGGGAATCGGCGATTACCCCAGCGCTGCCTGCCAACACAAATCGATTGCCAGGGGTAATATCTACACCATAATACTCCAGGCCCCGGGCTGGTCCATCCAGGTATGCAGTATCGCTCCTGTTAAAACTAAAACCTTTGTCTGTGGAGACGATCAGACTTGAGCCACTCGCTCCGGCAATAGTGATACCATCGTTGGTGGCCAAATTCCAAATAATTGGACTACCGAGTGGTCTATAGTGTGGTGGTGTTACCTGGCCGTTATTGATCATAAGATAACTTCCTTCTGGTGTACTGGTATTGATCCTGACGATCTGGCCATTATTCATAGCGCTTATCACCACAGCCGTATCGTTCACAATGGCAATGCCACGGTATGCTGATTGGTTAAGGCCACTTATATTGTCTTCGTAAGTAGTATAAATGGTATCAGAAAACTCATCCCAGCTATGAGGGATAATTGTAGTGTCCTTATCTCTTACATTAGGGAAAAAAGTTGTTTTTCTAACAGAATAATTTTCCCAACCACCATTAGAAAACTTCCAAACCAGGGCGTTCATGTTGATACCGCCATCCTCATAAGCCTCGTTGTTAGGGCCAACTGCATAACCAACCCCATTTGCATTGAAACGAATTTTTAAAATTGATCTGCCTTCTTCAGGCAAATTTGTGGCACGGGTCCAGTTAGCACCTCCATTTATAGTGAAATAAATTGAGGTAAGACCACCCATCGTATCACCTGCAATAGCGCCATAGTTTTCATTTAAAAAAAATACTGTGCTTATGGTAGTGCCGCTATTGTAGAAAGGAGTTTTTACCAGGCTCCAGTTTATTCCTCCATCAATGCTTTTTACCATTGCTCCACCTGTACCAACCGCCAAAACAGTAGTGGCACTTACAAACTGCACATCCTGAAATGAAGGCTTTGTTACTGTATTTCCGGCATTAAGAAAAGTATAGGAGAAATAACTCCATGTGCCGCCGCCGTCAGTGGTTCTGCCAATGGCACCATTGTAACCTACAACTATGCCTGTATTATCGTCGATGTATGAAACTGACGTGCAGTCGAATCCAAATGGCTTAGGATTGCTATACGACCAATAACCTTCTCCTACCTGTGCAAATACGGATAAAGCACAGATGGTACATACAGAAAGCAGCAATGCTTTCAACAGAACTTTCTTCATAAGCAGATTTTAAAATAAGTTGAGATGACGAGACATGAAAGAAAAGCGATCCAGCATCCTGTCTCACCAGCAAAAATAGTTTTAACACTATCTAAAGCTTTGAGGGTAAATACTCAATTTAAAAAATGAGGGTAAACACTCAATTTTAAATAAGAGCAAGGACACTAATGATTAAAGGAATTTACATGTTTAGCTTTGCGCAGATACTGCCCATTTATCCTATTTGATCATTTACTCAAAGGCTGTTAATACCTTCCTGTTTAGTTTAGCAATCCAGCATGACGAGAATTTCTCTACTATATATTTTTCTTTTATGTAGCAATGCGCTGGCTGCACAGGATAAATCAAACAGGGGCAAAGAATTTTGGCTTGGGTACGGGCATACCTATACTTTCGAAATCCCTGATGGACTTAACGGCCTCAATTCGCAAAACCTTAAGCTATATATTTCTGCAGAAGAAACTGCAACAGTAACTGTTTCCGTCAATGGCACTTCCTGGAGCCGCACTGTAAACATTCCTGCTAATTCGGTAGATTTTAGTATTGACCTTCCAAAATCAGGTCCGGAAGACTGCCGTTTACTCGATGAAGGATTGTCACAAAGAGGTGTTCATATTATAAGCGATGTGCCTGTTGTAGTGTATGCCCATGAATTTAATACACAAATGTCAGGCGCCACTATGCTGATGCCTGTGGAGACTTATGGCTACAGCTATTATTCAGTTAACTACACCCAATCGCCTTTTGGATTTGATGCCTATTCCTGGTTTTTTGTTGTGGCTTCAGAAGATAATACAAGGCTCCAGATAACACCAGCTAATGACACAAAGAAAGGTTGGCTTGCCGGTGAAACTTATACTGTAAATCTTAATAAAGGAGAGGTATATAACGTATTTGGAAAAGTGATCAATGAAATAGGTAACGATATGACAGGCAGCAAGGTGGTGTCCATTTCGGGGGATGATGGTAAATGCCACCCTGTTGCTTTGTTTTCCGGTTCAAGCATTGTAAGGTTTTGTGATGGCGATGGAGGTGAGGTAATAAAGCAGCAGGTATTTCCTGCAAGCGCCTGGGGCACCCGGTATCTTACCTGGCATATGTTGGTGAATGCTGCGGGTAATATAACTACACCATTTCCAAATTTTTACAGGATAATAGTAAAAGATCCAGGTACAGTAGTTAAAAGAAATGGAGTAGTGCTTACAGGTCTCGTTAAAAACCTGTATTACGAATACACTAGTACCGATGGTGATTATATAGAAGCTGATAAACCAATATTGATGGCGCAGTTTTCGCCCAATCAAAATAAATGCGTGGGCAATAGTCAGAATTCATTGGGCGATCCCGAGATGTTTTTTCTTACGCCTATGGAGCAGGGCATGAAAAAAGTTACTTTTTACAGCACTAAGAATTCTGTTATTACTGTAAACTATGCAAGTGCCATTGTGCATAAAGATGGTATTGCATCTTTTACTGTTGATGGTGTACCATTAACTGCAGCTAATTATATTACACATCCTTACAACAGCGATTACAGGGTAGTGGTAAAAAGGTTGTTGGGTGCAGCTGCACAACATAGCATGAAAAGTGATTCCGCTTTTTCATCGCAGATATATGGCATTGGAAATTTTGAAAGCTATGGTTATATCGGCGGAACATTAGTAAATAATCTGAATGCTATTGGGGCTATAGAAAATGTGTATAATATTACCGGCAAACCCAGCATATACACCTGTCCAAAATCGCCTGTAAAACTTTCAGTGCAACTGGCATACAAGGCAACTGCTATAAACTGGAAATTAAGCCAGGTGGCAGGGATAAGTCCAAATACCGATGTTACTGTAAGCGATCCTGTTGCTGCAGATTCCACTCTTATCAACGGCCGCAAATACTACATCTATATTCTTGATGGTGCATATGTATTTGATCATACAGATACGTTTTATGTTCCTGTTACTTATACCTCGCCTGATATTGATCATTGTACACAAACTGAAGAAGCAACAATAGAAGTGATTGTAAAACCAGGCCCTGTTGCTGATTTTACTGCAGACTACCATGGTTGTATAAAAGACACGGCTCATTTTATCAATGCAACTATCCCTTATAATTATCCCTTGTACAAATATGTTTGGGGTTATGAAGACAATACCACCGATACTGCCTTTAAATCAGAAAAGAAATTTGATGTTGGCGGAGAACATCCCGTAAAGTATACAGTAATTGCAGAAGATGGTTGTTTTGGTGATACAACCAAACCGATTAATACCTATTTCAATCCTGTGGCCACATTCACTTATGAACGGGATGTGTGTCTGGGTGATTCAGTTCGTTTTATAGATCAATCAACACCTGCAGGCATTACTAACCGGGAGTGGAATTTTGGAGATGGCAACAACACAACAAAAACAAATGAGCTTCCTTTTTATCATGCTTATATAGCTATTGGAAAATATCCTGTTGATCTTTCCGTAACAAGCAGTGAAGGTTGTAAAAGCGAGACGTTTAAACTGGAAGTGTCGGTAAATGAAAAGCCAAAAACTTCTTTTACTGTAAAAGGTAAACCATGTGTGGACAGCAGCTACACCCTTGCATCCAACAGCAGTTTTGCCGGTACACTTACTCAATGGTATTGGGATTTAGGCAACGGCCAAACTTTTACAAATAGCAATGGAAATCCTTTCACGAAGGTTTATGGATTTGCCAGTAATCCGTTTACAATAAAGCATGTAGTAAGCGATGGTGCAGGCTGCGTTAGCGATACATTCAGCAGCGGGCATGTCGCCGTTAATGCTAATCCAACAGCAGATTTTGCAATTGAAGGCGGCCCTTTTTGCCCGGGAGCCAATGTTATGTTTACTTCGGCATCTGCCGATCCGCTTCTAAGTTGGTTTTGGGAATTCGATAATACCACCAGCACTAAAGCTCCACCAGTTTGGCATCAGTATAGCTATTCCGGTGACTACACAGTCCGTCTTACTGTAAGCAGTGCAGGCGTATGTTTCTCAAAGCCTGTAAGCAAACCACTGACAATACAGAAAGCTCCGCAAAAAGTTGATGCGGGGCCAAATTTGATAATAAATGAAGGAGCTTCAATGACACTGCGGGCCAGCATAAATAATCCGCAGCAATATCATTATCACTGGACACCGGGCATTTATTTGGACAACAGCACGTTTCTAAATCCATTAGTTACACCGTTGGAAACAACAAAGTATACAATAACGGCAAGTGGTGATGGTGGTGCTTGTCCTGTTTCGGATACGGTAAGAATTACTGTACTAAAAAAATTAAGTATCCCAAATGCTTTTTCACCCAACGATGACGGTATCAATGATACATGGTATATAAAAAATCTTGAGAACTATCAAACTGCCATTGTAGAAATTTTTGATCGTTATGGCAGACGGGTATATCAATCAACAGGCTACAACAAACCGTGGGATGGCAGAACTTCTAATGGCAGCGCATTGCCCGTAGGAGTATATTATTTCATTATTACTCCCAATGGTAACAACTATAATAAGATCACAGGATCGGTTACACTCATACGCTAAAACTGCCTCAGGTTGTACTGATCAATTCATTTGCTTCTTCTTCCACCATTGCTATTGAAGCCTTGTATCTTACAACCCTATTCCCTATCCTGAGAATAAGTGAGCTTAGTAAGGTGCAGGCACACATTACACCCGTCATAGGAAGTGCTGAATGATTACTAAACACGCTGACAAGGGCAGAAGCGCTTGCGCCAATAGCCATCTGGATGCCACCCATTAAAGCAGAAGCACTTCCCGCATTTTTACTAAAGGGTGCCATGGAAAGCGCAGAAGAGTTTGGAAAAATACAGCCCTGGCAACTGAGAAAAATAAATATCAGGAAGATGGTTCCAAATAAGCCAAGGAAGTTATAGAGTGAACCTGCAAAAAGCATAATACCTGCAATGCCCTGGAAGATCAAAGCCACAACAATGATCTGTTCACTTTTATATTTTTTTAACAAGAGTGTATTTACCTGTGTTGATAATATAAGACCAAGTGCAGCGAATGCAAAGATCCATCCATACTCTTGCTCTGTAGTTTTGAAAAGTTTCATAAATACATACGGCGAGCCCGAGATATAAGCATATAAACCTGCTGCAGCCACTGAACCTGTAAACGCATAAGTATAGAACTGAGGCTCTTTTAAAACAACAGCATATCCTTTAATAATTGGCTTTGGTTTTAGTGAAATTGAACGGTCAGGCCTCCTGCTTTCAGGTAATGAAAAATGAACCGCTGCTAAAATTAAAACAGACATTCCTGTGAGCACAGCAAATACGTATCGCCAGCCAACTGATGCTGACAAATAACCACCAACAGTTGGTGCAATAATTGGTGATACTCCGACCACCAGCATCAGCATGGAAAATACTTTTGCATTTTCTTCTACAGGGAAAAGGTCACGTACCATTGCTCTTGAAGCGACCATGCCAGCACAACCACCCAGGGCCTGCAACAAGCGCCATGCGATAAGCATATCCGCTGTAGATGCAAAGGCACAGCCCGCAGATGCAAGCACATAAAGAGACAATCCAATGTATAAAGGTTTCTTGCGGCCATAGCGGTCGAGTAGCGGCCCATATAAAAATTGTCCGAAAGAAATACCGATAAAAAAACTGGATAAAGAAAGTGCTACATGTGCAACTGTGGTATTTAGGTCTGCGGCAATATTTGGAAAGCCGGGCAGGTACATATCAATCGAAAAAGGCCCAATTGCTGTAAGCAATCCAAGTATAAGGATCAGCCAAAATTTATTCTTCCCCGGCATTTATAGCGAAGCTATGTTAACTAATCTGTACAATTTTAAAATGAAAGAAATACCTGTGTGCTTCCATTCGTTAGGTATATACACTGGTAGTAAAACAAATTGGCTTTTCGGTTTTTATTGTGATAATTATTCACTTTCCCAAATGCGATGGGAATAAAAAGAAGAAATGAATATAGCAGGTCATTTATACTTTGCACTGCGATACAAGTATTGTTCTATGTGTACTGTTACGATTAAGAAATATTTTCAAACCACATTGCTTGCCGGTTGTTTGCTGATCCTTCTTGGAGCCTGTTCTTCTTCCAGGAAAAATAGCAGCTCAGCCACAGAGCCTGGCTCTTCACTTCAAAAAAAATATGGAAAGCTGCTTGCTGTCCCTGCACAAAACATTACTAACGGAGACCTGTATAGCTTTATTGATAAATGGCTGAATACTGCTTACAAGTATGGCGGCCAAAGCAGCAAGGGCATTGACTGCTCGGCCTTTGCTCAAATTTTATACGACCAGGTATTTAATAAAAAATTACCCCGCAACTCACAGGCACAATATGATGCTGCTTCCACTTTTACTTCCCGAAATAAATTGCACGAAGGCGACCTTGTATTCTTCACAACACTGAAAGGGAAAAAAATATCACATGTAGGAGTGTATTTGCAAAACAACAAATTTGTAAATGCCACCAACTCCGGTGTAGCCATTTCAAACCTTACAGATCAATACTGGAACGACAGGTTTGTAGCAGGAGGAAAACTGAACTAATGGATAATTGGATAAATGATAATGGATAATTGAATAATTTATAATGCATAATAGGAAATACAATTTATGACTTAGCCCATTATCAATTATCCATTACTTAATTATCAATTGCCTTTTTCTACTTCATATCCTTTAAATTAAAAGCATACAGCACTATAAATACCAGCCCGAAAAAACCGGGTATAAGTGCGCCAAGAACTGCGAGGAAATTGGTTCCAAAAATTGCTAAAGGAATAGCTACAGCTGCTAAACATCCTGCGAGATATACAAAAAAACCTGTCCGCCTTTGACGCCACATAAGTATGGCCCCCAAAAGAGTAAGTATATTGGCGGCTACATCACCGGCTCCTCTTTTTTTAATTTTATTTACATCCAAAAAGTCACCAGCCGAGTCCATTACTTTTAATGCAAATTTTGATCCTGCGTCATCTTTTTGTTTTAGCTGCTTTTGCACCTCTTTCTGCTTTTGCATTTCTGTATTCATTTTGGTCATCGCAACTATTTTATCTGCAGTAAAAATGGTTGACAAGCCTGAAATTATTCCGTAGCCGCTTCCAAGAAATGTAAGTATTCACAGCACAGTTAAAAAAGTGGAGCGTACAGGTGGTAGTGTTTCATCGTTATAAACAGATGATAATTCAGTGCTCTTTTCTGACATAGTATCTGATTAAAATAATTTTTATAATATTTCAATTAAGCTTTCTAATGATGAATGTGCTCCATATCTCCGGGAGTATGTTTATATTTAAACACCAATGGGAAAACAATTCCTAATACCAGGGCATAGCCTGCGAATGTAAACCAGATGCTTTGCCAATCTTCCACTCCGTTAACTGTAAAATGATCAACAACCTTTCCACTTAAAAAGCCGCCAAAAAATGCCCCGAGCCCATTGGTCATTAGCATAAATAAGCCTTGCGCACTTGCCCTGATCTGTACATCTGCTTCTTTTTCTACAAACAATGAACCGGAGATATTGAAAAAGTCAAAGGCCATCCCGTAAATGATCATAGATAATATTAACAGCGGAAGTCCCGTACCCGGATTACCTATCCCAAATAAACCAAAGCGAAATACCCATGCGAAAATGCTGATCAACATCACTTTCTTGATCCCAAACTTTTTAAGAAAGAAAGGAATTGTAAGGATAAAAAGTGTTTCAGATATTTGAGATAACGAGATAAGGACGCTTGGATGTTTTACGCCAAACGTATCGGCATAAGCAGGTATCTTTTCAAAGTCGTGCAGGAATGGTTCTCCAAAGGCATTGGTGATTTGCAGGGCAGCGCCAAGCAGCATTGAAAAAAGAAAAAATATCACCATCTTACTTTTCTTAAACAAGATCAAAGCATCGAGCCCAAAGGAAGAAAGCCAGGAGGTCCGGGCGCTTTTTGCCGGCTTACATTGTGGCATTGTAAAACAATAAATACCCATAAAAAGAGAGGCTGATGCGCTTACGATAAACTGAAGCGGGCTTTTGGTCCAGCCACAAAGATCTACCAGCCACAATGCTGCAATAAAACCAATGGTGCCCCATACCCTGATAGGTGGAAAATCTTTTACAATATCGAAGCCCCTGTTCTCCAAAACAATATAGGAAACCGTGTTATTGAGAGCTATAGTTGGCATAAACATCATGGCATTAAAAAGCATCACCCAATACATCATATTAGGATCATTGACTTTTGATGCCCATATTAACAAGCATGCGCCAGCAATATGACACATACCCAACACCCTTTCTGCATTGATCCATTTGTCGGCAACTATCCCCATCAATGCAGGCATAAACAATGACGCAATACCCATCGTTCCGTAAGTGGCTCCAATTTCGCCACCTGTAGCATGTAATTGGCTGTCCATGTATCCACCAAGTGAAATGAGCCAGGAGCCCCAGATAAAAAACTCCAAAAAATTCATCAGGGTTAAACGGAACTTTATACTCATGTGCTTCCTTTTAGTTTTAAATGATTTGAAAACCGAATATAGGGATTGATGAGATAATAGGCTTTCCACAGAAATATTCTATGCTATATACCCGATCATATCCCCCTGCATTTCATCCTGTTGCTCTACGGCTGTATAAAGTCTGTCTTCCAATGCGGAGGTTTTAAGAACAAGAACCACCGAAATCGTTGCGGAAACTATGTCCAGAAGGTTGGTTCCAATGTCAGCCCATGTTTCGCTGATAAGGCCATCAATACTTTCAAAACTGCCCATCATGCGGGTGACAATTGTAGAAGCAAAATAACTGGCGAGATATACTGCCCACCAAACGCCTATGAATGAACCGGTTTTGTGGTCAATAATAGCTGGTGTGGCATCCTGTGTTTTATTCCATATTTCTTTCATGATCTGGTAAGGGCGAACCCAATTCATGATGGGAACAAACCAACACCCTGCTGCCCAACCTTCTGTATAATCGGTAGAAAGCCCGGCCAGTTGAATATTATAGTACGCCCGCCGGAACCACATAATAAAGAATACAATATTTATGATAAGTACGCATAAGCTTACAATGCGTATAATAACCTGGCGAAGATCATTGTCTTTTGCACTGGTCACATTTGGACTGCCATTTTTAAAATCCTCCAAAAGATTTATTTGCATGAAGTCACTTATGCAGGCAATAAGGGCCATACCAATAATGGCTGAAAAACTGATCAACAGGGTACGGGCACGTTGGTGATTTGGTCTTAAGGGGTTTAGCATTTATTTATTCAAATAAAAATTTCCGGATTAAAGAAGACATGTTTGTAGTTGGTTCACAGATTATCATTCTCTTTTTTGTACAGTATCAACAGTTTCAAGAAATTCATCAACGAAAGGTCTTAATGCTTTATAAGAAGTGGGTTTGTCGGTAACTAACTGTATTGTTTGCAATTGTTTTCCAATAATGAACACAAACAGCTCAGAGTAAATTTTGTGCCCGTTGTGAACCAGTTCAGCGCCATTTTCTACATACTGAATACCACTTACTGCATATTTCTTTTTTGCAAAAGGAGCAGGAGGCTTTCCATAGTTGCTGTCCAAAATACGTTTCCACTCTGCTTTAAAACTGCTGTCAATTTTTGGAGCAGCAGCTTGGCTTTTATGTATAATTATTTCAACAGCAATATTGGTTTCTTTATCGGTTCCGGTATAAGAGATCCACTGCGATCTTGATTGCTGTTGCCAGTCCTGGGGAATATTGAATTTTAGCAGGTCGTATGATTCCGGTTGTGCCCTTAGGTCTGTACACAGTATCGATAAAAATAAAAGAAGAAATATATGTTTTGGCGGAAAAGAAAAATTTTGCATAAAGCAAATTACTCAATTTTTTGACCAATAATTATACGTTCAATATCTAGTTAGCAGTAGTCTTGCTATTGCAAAAGCGGGGTATAATTTATACCTTGTTGCCAAATTAGCAGCTATGAAAAAACTGATCCCGCTCATAACTTTTTGCTTTTTTTCCGTTGAATTTTTACAGGCTCAAAATGTAGGTATTGGTACCACATCTCCTGAATATAGCCTTCATGTATTTAATGCATCCGGAGAGTCATCCACAGGTATAAATGCAACTGGCACGGCCGCACAGGCATTGCTAAACCTGAGTATCGATAACCGCATCGATGGCAATGCACTTGCGCTTATCAAATACCGGCCAGGCGTAGCGGGCACTACATCTGGCATTCCAAAAAGTAATTTGTCCCTGATTACCGCCGATGCAGGTGGGGGCGCATTGCTGATTGCTACCAACCAGGCTTCATCTTTACATTTTGCCACTAATCTTGTTGAAAGAATGCGGATCACTGCTGCGGGAAATATTGGAATAAGCGAAGCCGATCCATTAGCACTTTTTCACGTTCTTGGCAAGACAGCATTCCCAATAACAGCCTGGGTTAGGGACAGTGTAACAACAGGTCCCCAAAGGGATGCACTTGCGGCAAGTATTAATACATCTGTTGCAGGTTCAGCAGCAGTTTCAGGCGTCTCATACGAGGGTTCCTCTGCCGCCTCGCTCGAGACAACAACATATGGCGTATTGGGACAAAGTGGAACGGGTTATGGTGTGGCAGGCTATTCTATTAGCTCCACAGCACTTCGGGGACAATCAGAATCTGGCCTTGCTTTACATACCACTGGCGGAGTTAGATTAGAAGGGATTGGTGAAGACAAAGGAAAGGTGCTTATGAGTGATATTGCTGGAAATGCCACCTGGGAATTCATTACTGGAGATAGTCACAATCATTTTGGAGAAACCTGGACAGGCAATGCAACTGCAGGCCTAACAATTCAGAATGATAATACGGCCGCCGCATCTGCGGGAATCAGGGGTGTTGCATCTGGTCTTGGTGGTAATCAAACTTTGGGCGTTTACGGGTATTCTACCAGTACACTGGGGATTGGCGTCGTTGGGATTGCCACACCGGGTGCGGGATACGCCACATATAACGGGAATTCAGGTGTGGTTGGTACATCAAACACCGGTAGCGGCGTTGAGGGTGTTTCTATTAGCGGCCCTGGCATTTATGGCCTTAAACATTTTTCACATACCGGCCCTGCAGGAAAATTTGAAAATGCTAATGCAGCCAATACGTCGCCTGTAGTACAAATTTTCAGCAACGCCACTAACCCCATTGCACTGGAACTAAATAATGGATTTGTAAAAGTGAGCGGAGCGAATAAGACCGCTTTTAAACACACGACAACTGGTGGCAACGTTCTTCTTAATCAAACAAATCTTTCTTATACCTCACAGGCAAGTACCGATATTTTAATTGTTACTCATGATTACAATGGCATTGATGGTACTTATCTCAATATGCCTGTTGGAGTTTACTGGAATGGCAGCAACTGGACTATTTACCTCGAAGCAGGTACAGGCGAGCCTATGCCTGCAGGTGTTGTTTTTAATGTATTAGTAATAAAACAGTAACTGATTGATATTTTCTGGTGCGGGAAGACTCTCACCAGCATAGGCAAAAGACATACAATATCCTACAGTATTTCATCCCAGCTATTCTTATCCTTTAACAATACTTCTCTTAACAGGCGTATAGGAGGCATCCCATTATCAAGCATGGCATCGTGAAATTTTTGAAGAGAAAAATTAGCACCTTCCTGTCTTTGGTAATCGCCCCGAAGCTTTAGTATCTCCAGTTTTCCAATAGTATAAAAACAATAACCGGGATCAAAAGTCCCCCGCAGCGCTTCCTGACGGGATGGCTTATCACCCTGGTACCAGTTGGCCATTAAAAAATGAGTAGCACTATCTACGCTGATGCCATAGCAATGTGTTTGCACTGAAACGCATAACCTGCATACCCGCAGCAATGCATCACCACTTTGAGCAAGCCTGTATTTGGCGGCTTTTATGCTGTCACCTGTGTTGCCAAATCCGGCATCAACCATCATTTTTTCGCAGTAATGCGCCCAGCCTTCAATAAAGGCATAGCTGCCAAATATCTTTTCAATTTTTGTGGCGGCAGAAGCATTCAAGTGAAGGAACTGTGTATAGTGACCAGGATAGGCTTCATGAACAGTTACATTATCAGTTGTATAATAATCAAACTGGGATAACCAATCTTCTTTTTGTTGCGGTGTCCATTTTGGATCAACAGGTGTAATGTAATAATAAGCTTCAGTAGCTTTTGTTTCAAAAGGACCGGGTGTATCCATCGAGGCGGTACCGGTAGAGCGGGCATACTCCGGCATTTCTTCCACCTTTACCCTTACCTCCGATGGCATGGTCACTATTTTTTTATCAACCACAAATTTCCTGATAGCTTCAAGGTTCTTGCGTGCATCAGGTATCAGGCTTTCTGCTGTGGGATGTTCCTTTTGCATGTCATGATATACATCCACCGGTTTTTTATTCGGGTTAATAATTTTGGCAGCAGCATTAAATCGTGCCTGTTCTTTTTTAAGCTCCTTCATTCCGATAGCTAAAATATCATCAGGGGTCATGGAGATAGCTTCTCCAAACAAAAGCATCTCACTATATTTTTCCTCCCCGATAGCATAGTGTTCATGGGCCTTTGGCAGTTTTTCTTTTTGCAGGTAAACGGTAAATGCATTTACTGCTGCTATGGCATTATTGTTAGCGGTTTTAAATTCAGCCATCAGCGACTCATTCTTTACATCTTTTAGTGCCTTTATAAGATCGCCGCCGAGGAATTGCGCCGAGCCTTGTGCAATTTGTATGGCTGTTTCGATATAAGGTTTGGCCAGCGAATCTTCAAGGTTTGCTTTTGCAGCGGCAAATATGTCAGCAGCTTTGTTTTCAATAGCAATAATAGATTTGATACGGTCTTCGACAGGAGCAAAATTTCGCTTGATATAAATATTTACATCTATGGCTCCGGCATAGGTCATAGGATTTTTTGTATAAGATTTCAGCCCTTCAAAATTGAAGATCTCGTTGAGTATGCCCGAACGCAAAATGCGAAAATCATAAAACATTTTTGGGCTGAGAGAATCTGTATCAAAAGAAGATAGTTGCTGGTTATACGATTTCAGTCTTGCCAGTTCGCTGTCAAGAGAAGCCTTGCTGTAATCTGTGCTTTTACCATCATACTCATGATAACCAAGAGACGCACCATACTGCGGCCGCCATGCGAGATAGCCTGCTAAAAAATCTTCCGACAGTTTGTAAAAAGCTGAATCGGCTGCTGTAAGTAGCGCAGGTGTATTGTCGGTTTTGGTATTGGTTTTACAACCTGCAAAAATGCTGCCTATACATATGCTAATGACCAGGAAATTTTTCATAAGGTATCTTTAAAGAAGTTGATGGCTGAATTCAAAATGAATGCCTGTCGCATAAAGATTCAAATGTAATTAGAATGGTGTAGTTTCAACGGGTTGGCATTCGGCAATTCATGTAAAGCTATATGCTTCTTAAAACACAACTGGCGCAGATTCGATAATGATTGAATCTGCGCCAGTTTAAAAAGAAGAAATTATTTATCCCGCATTATTCAAACTTGAGGGAAAGCGCTGCTATGGCTTCAGCAATAGGGATAGCAAAACCTAAGCCTTCAACACCTTTTGCTTTTATTTTGGCAGCAACAATACCAATAACCTCGCCGGTAGAAGTATTTATGAGTGGGCCGCCACTGTTTCCAGAGTTAATAGCTACATCAGTTTGCAAATAAACTTTTTCATCAAGTTCACGCTTCCCGCTGATAATTCCTTTTGTAACAGTTTGCCCCAGTTTTACATTTTCCGGTGTGCCAATGGCAATTACTTCAGCGCCCAGTCCTGAAAGGTCGTCGCTGGCATTTAATACAAGCGGCTTAAAGCCACTGCCGGAAATTTTAATAAGAGCAACATCTTTGCTCTCACTGGAGCGTATTAATTTGGCTTCAAAGCTGAAACCGTTTTCAAAAACAACATCAATTTTTTCTGCTGAATTTACTACATGATGGTTAGTAAGTATATAACCACTTTCGCTTATGATAAACCCGCTTCCATACCCAAAATTGGTTTTAACTGTAACAACAGAACCTACGGATTCTTTTACAACAGCGCTATAACTATCTAATTTTTTTACTGCCGGTTTTGACAACGATATGGCCTCGAGTGCTGTTGCTGGTGTTTCACTTTTCTTTATGGCCATTTCGTGAAATTTTGGATCGTAGATTACACCTGCCAGTGCATCTTTTAGAGCAAGTACAAGTTCATCGGCAAAGAGGCCACCGTTTCTCGAATCCGAGTACCCGGCGGTAGTTGTTTCGTACACCACATTTTCCTGCGCTACGCTGTACAGCGACCAATGAACCAGCACACTTACCTGGAAACCCGGTCCGTGGGTTTCTTTAGCAAACCAGGTAACTTCGCCGCCCAATGCAATATCAGGAATATCGGATTTACTGTTGAACATGGAATTTGTGCCCACAACTTTATAACCGGCTTTGGCTAAATCGGCCTGCATGGCTTTCGCAAACTTCACGTCACTCAATTCTGCACCCGGGGTTGTAAATCCGTAAAAGCCCTGCACAGTCGAACCTTTATTTAGCTTAGCCGTACCATCTTTGAGTATGGTAAATTCTATTTTTTTGGAAGTGAAGCCTGCCGCCGGTTTTTTAATCTTTGTCAACTTGATAGTGTAATCAGATTGGCCGGTATTGGCAAGTTCCTGCGCAGTAATGCCCTGGGTAGTATATCCTGGCAAAAAAGCTACTACACCAGTTTGTGGCTCTTTTGTTTTCACTTTTACATCGGAAGAAGATGTATTAGAATTAAGGGCGATAGTTGCAGCGGAAGGATTGACACTTACCCTGACCGTTTGGGCAGATGCCGCCTGTGCAAACATCAACAGGCTAACAGGGAGAAACCGGGAAAAATATGCTTTCATCATGGGGATTCATTGGGGTTATAAAATTTTACTATCAGCACTGTCTCCCGACCTAAGAAGGGGACTGTGCGATTTACCCGCATTATTCAAACTTGAGGGAAAGCGCTGTTATGGCTTCAGCAATAGGGATAGCAAAACCTAAGCCTTCAACACCTTTTGCTTTTATTTTGGCAGCAACAATACCAATAACCTCGCCGGTAGAAGTATTTATGAGTGGGCCGCCACTGTTTCCAGAGTTAATAGCTACATCAGTTTGCAAATAAACTTTTTCATCAAGTTCACGCTTCCCGCTGATAATTCCTTTTGTAACAGTTTGCCCCAGTTTTACATTTTCCGGTGTGCCAATGGCAATTACTTCAGCGCCCAGTCCTGAAAGGTCGTCGCTGGCATTTAATACAAGCGGCTTAAAGCCACTGCCGGAAATTTTAATAAGAGCAACATCTTTGCTCTCACTGGAGCGTATTAATTTGGCTTCAAAGCTGAAACCGTTTTCAAAAACAACATCAATTTTTTCTGCTGAATTTACTACATGATGGTTAGTAAGTATATAACCACTTTCGCTTATGATAAACCCACTTCCATATCCAAAATTGGTTTTAATTGTAACAACGGAACCTACGGATTCTTTTACGACGGCGCTATAACCGCTGAATTTTTTTACAGCCGGTTTTGGTATTGAAATAGCACCCAGGGCAGTGGTTGGTGTTTCGCTCTTTTTTGCTGCAAGGTCCTGGAATTTTGGATCGTACATAACACCTGCCAAAGCATCTTTGAGCGCAAGTGTCAGCTCTCCATTAAAGCCTCCGTCATTCTTTGAATCAGAATAGCCGCCGGTAGTAGTTTCATAAATAACATTTTCCTGGGTAACACTGTACAAAGACCAGTGTACAAGTACGCTTACCTGGAAACCACGTCCACGGGTATCCTTTGTAAACCATGTGACCTCTCCGCCCAATGCAAGGTCTGGCACATCGGATTTGCCGCTAAACATGGTATTTGTACCTACTATGGTATAACCTGCACTGCTAAGTGCAGTTTGCATTGCCTTTGTAAATTTGATGTCAGACACATCCAGCGATGCTGATGAGATGCCGTAGTAACCAACATAACTTCCATGGTTTAATTTTCCTGAAACATCATTAAGCTTTGTAAATTCTATTTTTCTGGAAGTGAAACCTGCCGGGAGTTTCTTAATTTTTGGTAATTTGATAGTATAGTCAGATTTGCCCGTATTACCAAGATCCGCTGCAGTAATACCCTGTGTTGTATAGCCGGGAGCAAAGGCTATTACGCCGGTCTGTAGCTCTTTTGTTTTAACTTTTACATCAGAAGAAGATGTATTGCAATTAACAGCCAGGGTTGCGGAAGAAGGATCGGCGCTTACTCTTACAGTTTGGGCAGATACAGCCTGTGCAAATATCAACAGGCTAACAGGGAGAAACCGGGAAAAATATGCTTTCGTCATGGGGATTTATTGGGGGTTATAAAAATCGGGCGAATGTATAGATTTTGTTCAGAAACTGTACAAGGGTATTAAAAAAGACTTTATAAGTTTCTCCTGGAGTTCGCTGAAGAAGTCAAATGTGAAATGGTTTCGATGGCTATGCATACAACAGTTAATAGTGCATATAATCGCAGTATTTAATATTTTTAGAAAAAAATATGCTCTGTCGTTTTATTCTCATGCTGCTGTTTGCGGCCTCCTTTACTGGTGCAGGTGCACAGTCCCGGACGCTTAAAAAAGTAATGGAACTCAAAATGCCCAGAGAAAGTTCTGATGATAATGCGGGCAGCAATGGTGGATCAGTATGCTGGGACCCTGTTGTAAAAAAATATTATGCAGCTTTTGCCGGTAATACCCTGTACCCGCTGGCAGTTTTCGATGCTACGGGTAAATTGCTCAGCGATCCTGAACTGTCTGCTATGCAGGATACACGGGGGCTTTGGTATAATTCTGTTACAAAAAAGGTCAGCGGCAACACGTATAACGATAACGGGTGGTTTTATTATACCACTAATGCCAAAGGCATACCCACCGGGTACAACACAACGGTAAGCGGAATGAGACAACCTGGCGTATTTTCTTGATAAAGACAAGCTGGTTTTTTATAATGAAACCAAAGAGGATATCATCAGGTCATTGCCCCTGCATTTTGACCGGTCTAAAGAAGAGGGGGAAGGAGAAGATGAAGATCCCGATACTGAAAACGAAGACTACAATCAAACTACAGCAGTATATGCCGGGAACGGGCAAACCGGTCTTCTTAATATAGCGCTCCTGCGTGTGGAACTGTATGATAACAAAGAAGGATACCTGAAGCAGATATTGCAGTTGCCCGATGATGTAATGCTTGAGCACATGTTCAATTTTGCCTTCGCTAATAATACATGGTGGCTGTTTGATAAAACTGAAAGAACGTGGGTGGGATATAGGTAATTATGGTTGCACTGACCGGAGGCCAGCCAGTTGGGGAAATTCTGTAATCGGCTTTGTATCTGGTTTGTTATTGTGTCGGTTTGGTCTGGATTTTGAGGTATATCAGGCATGTAAACAGAAGTAAAAGGAGGTTTTTATGTCTGAAAGAAAAATTAAGAATATTTCAATGCCTGAACTCGCATTTATTGCTGTAACACGGGTCGCTATTGGAGTCGGAATTGGTTTGTTGCTGGCTAATAAATTATCCACCAAACACCGTAAAGCTATCGGCATTCCACTTTTAGCAGCAAGTGCTCTTAGTACGATTCCGATTGCAATGAAGGTATTTAGTAAGGAAATCTAGTCAGTTTTATCGAAGACCAGTTCCAGTTGAGGACGCGTGGGTTAAACAATACTCCATTATTTATTTCTTAAAGCCCCGCAGATCTTTTCCATCTGGTGCAAATGTCTTTGCGTATGATACAAAACAAAATGAATGATCTCCAGTTTTGTAATGGGACCAAGAGGCAAACCTTCTACCAGGTCATCTGCGTTTGCACTAACTGCACTCTCCTTAAACCGGCTAAAAGATTCATTTAACTCCATAATAGAAGATTGTTTTTCGTAGATCCTTTCTTCGGGGATAATAAAGTCAGGCTGCTTTAGTTTTTTGGAAAAATCGAGGAAGATGTTTTTTAATTGGTCTACCCTCTCTGAAGGATTCCGGTTTGATGGTTTTGCATCCATCTGCATTGCCTTTGTCATTCCGTTAATGGACTTTGTAACGTGCCGTAGCAATTGAGGCGCCGTCCAGCTACCTTCATATGGAACGGTGTTTATTTTGTCTTCATCAACTGCTGACATTAAAGATGAGAGTTTTGATATTGCATCAGCGGTTGCTGACAGTATTTCTTTTGTGTCTAAAGTTTTTGTTGCCATCTGTATTAGTATTGCTGGTATTTAAAGGTGCTGTGAACCGGATCGTACTTTGTCGAAGCGAAAGCGATTGATTTTTTTTAGTGCGAGAAGACTCGCACAAGTGAAAAGCCACGATGATATTTTTTCATAAACAGTTTTTAAGAGGTGGCAAATGTGAAATGGTTTGGATGGCATACCCTATTTCAGGCTACTGATTTAAGTCCCACTTTGTTCCGTCAGCAAAGGCTACCTCATATGGATAAGCAATAAGAATTTTTTTGCCATCTCTACTTAATATACTCCACGTTCCATAGTCAGTCGCACCAACCCGTAAACCATCGTCAGCAAAGCCGCTACCCCAACCTTCCTTTAGACCTCCCATGTCAGCGGGCTCGTCAAATGAATTTTCTCCATACCATTTAAATCTAATAGCAGATATTTTCTTTCCGCTTACGTTTTTATAACTCAATGAAATGTCTTTATAGTTTGAATATTCTTTTTTAACGAATTTTGCACTTAGGACTTTAACTGGCGATAGATAAAGTCCTGCTGTATCATATTTAGCACCTACATCTTTTTTTTTCTTCTCTAATTTTAGTTACTGATGCTTCAATACTATTCGGCAATTCGTTAATGCTATTCGTACAAGCTGTTTCTAAGCTGTCTTTATTAGCAAAAACTATTTTGTATGTTATGTATTCGTGTTTATCATTTAATAATTCAAAACTTGTTGGTCTGTCTAAATAAGTGTTGCCCAATGACTTTTTCATGTCATTATGAACTTTTTTTGAAATCTCAAAATTTTGAAAGGCTTTCATGTATGCAGCGGAGTCAGAATATTCCTCAATAAGTTTTTCCTCTTTACTGTCTTCCTTGTAGTAATATTTTTTTTTAAAATTGCAACTTGTCAAAGCGAACGTCAATACTAAGTAAATGTTGATAAGAACTAAAAATTGTCTAAGCATAAATAGTATTTAGTTAGTTTAATGTGTCACGAGAGCTCGCCTACAACGACCTCATGTTACCTACCTTTTTTATCAATAAGAGATTTAAGTGTTTCAACTGTAAGCATTGGGTTTGATAAATGAATTACAGAATGACAGTTAGAACAAAGAGGAATAAGATCTTTTATAGGGTCTATAGAATATTCTTCTCTAATCTTTGATAATTGAATTAAGTGGTGAACTTCAATAAATCCATCTGCAGGTTTACCGTAAAACTTTCCGAAGTCAAAACCGCAAGCGTAGCACTTTGGTCCAAAATGTTTTAAACAAGTAATTCTTGCTTGAAGGTTTCTTTCGAATTTATTTACGAAAACCTGTGAAATTTTTCCTTCTTTGAAAAATTGATTTTCGCTAAATGGTGAAACTTCTGTGGGAAGTCGCTCATATAGTTCCTTGGCCTCAATGCCAACAAGCCCTAATTCTTCGAGCGCTCGTTGTAAATTCTCATGCATCGTCCAGCCAACTTTTATTTGATACTCTTTACTTACAAGTGTAGAATAAGCTGGCCTCATTTTGCTTCTTACTAAATAGGTTACCGGAATTATACCCAAATAGTCAGCAATTCGTTTACCAATTTTCCCAATGCGAAAACTTGTTATTGATGAAGATTCTCGTCCTGGGTCAACTACGGTAGAAAGTTGTTTAGCAGTTGCAGATGATTTAGGAAATTGGTATAATAATCTTAAGGCCTCAATTTGTCTGGGCAAAAGCGCATCATGGTTAATGACGTCTTTATATTGTTGAATGCTGGGAATTGTTGTCATAAGATGGCCGGTAACGGTTGTATTTGCGAATTAGCCGAAATGGAAAACTCTTTGTATCCTCTTGACTATCAAATGTATTCTATTTCGCTATAGTGCATGTTCGCAAATGCACCTTTCTCTGCAAAAGAAAAGGCCTTATCAATAAATCGATAATGCCTTTCTCGTATGCTGAATTGATGTGTTATTCCTCTTCCTTCGCATGTTTCAAATACTCTTCACCTAACTTCTTTTGTATATCATAAGGCACCGGCGCATACTCTAAAAATGTCATCCTGAATTTGGCACGGCCCTGCGTAAGGCTTCGGAGTGTGGAAGAATAATCATGCATTTCTGCAAGAGGCACCTTAGCAATGATCTTTTGAAAATGTCCTTCTGTATCCAGGCCTTCTACAATGGCACGGCGGGTTTGGAGGTCACCCATTACAGCGCCGGTAATTGCATCCGGGCAAAGCACTTCTACTTTATAAATAGGTTCCAGTATTTGCGGATCGGCATGGCTGAATGCTTCTTTAAAAGCTTTTAAGCCAGCCAATCGGAATGAGATATCATTACTGTCTACAGGATGCATCTTTCCATCAAATACACTTACACGTACATCCCGCACATAAGAACCGGTAAGCGGACCTTCATGCATCTTCTCCATTACTCCTTTTAAGATAGAAGGCAGAAAACGGGTGTCGATAGCTCCACCAACAATACAATTGTAATACACCAGTTTGCCGCCCCATGTAAGCGGATGTTCTTCCCGTCCACGTACATTCAAACCTGCCGGTTCTGGTATGCCTTCATACCAGGGTTCTATACGCATGTGTACCTCACCAAATTGCCCGGCACCACCGCTTTGCTTTTTATGCCTGTGCATGGCTTCTGCCTGGCGGCGAATAGTTTCCCTGTAAGGGATTCTGGGCTTTTCAAATTTCACTTCTACTTTATGTATATGTTCCAGTTTCCATTTTATTACCTGCAGGTGCAGTTCGCCCTGGCAATGAAGCAATATCTGTTTTAGTTCTGCAGATACTTCCACCTGTACAGTTGCATCTTCCTCACGAATAGTATGCAATGCCGCCGAAAGTTTTTCTTCTTCCCCTTTTTTTAATGATTCCACGGCCACTGTCATATTGGGCGGCGGAAATTCAATAGGATTCAGTTCAATATTTTTTCCCTTTTCGTGCAGGGTATTATTTACGTGGGTATTTCTAAGTTTTAGTGTAGCGCCTATATCGCCTGCAACAAGTTCGTTCACGTTGCTGCGGTTATGGCCTTCCACTATCAGCAGTTGATTTAATTTTTCAGAGCTACCCGTTGTTTCATTCACCAGTTCCATTCCACTCCTGATGGTACCGCTATACACTTTAAAAAGGCTTAGCTCTCCCACATGCGGTTCGCTGATTGTTTTAAAAACAAAAATGCAAGCCGGACCGCCTGCTTCACAGGGCATTTGAGTGCCTCCTTTAGTTGTTTGTGGCGGCATTTCATTAGCACTGGGGCAAACATTATCTATAAAACCCATGATGCGGCCACTGCCCATGTTTTGTTTAGCACTCACACAAAAGATTGGAAAAATATCGTGGTTGATCATGGCCTTTTTAAGACCCATCTTCATTTCATCTTCACTCAGTTCACCCTGGTCAAAATATTTTTCCATCAACGTTTCATCGTTGCTGGCAATAGCTTCCACCAGTTCTTTATGAAGCGTATCGGCTGTTTCTTTTTCGCTATCGGGGATTGGGAGTTTTTTTGGTTTGCCGCCAGTTGGTGGGAATTCATACATCACCATATGCAGCAGATCAACTACCTGGTTAAAATCTTTGCCGGGATTGAGCGGGTACTGTACCTGTACCACGTTGCTCCCAAAATGTGATTTGGCTTCCTGTACGGTACGGCTGTAGTTGGCATTTTCATGATCGAGTTTGTTTACAACGAAGATCATCGGCGTTTTAAACTGTTCTGTATAGTTCCAAATCAGGTCGGCACCTACTTCCACCCCTGCAACACTGTTGAGCAACATTACTCCTGTATCGGCCACCCGCAGTGCGCTTATCACTTCGCCGGTGAAGTCATCATAGCCAGGGGTATCAATGATGTTTATTTTATATCCCCGCCAGGTGGTATGCAGCAGGGATGAAAAAATGGAATTGCCCCTTTCCTGTTCCAGTTCATTATAATCGCTAACTGTGTTGCGTTCTTCTACAGAACCACGGCGGTTGATAAGACCGGCTTCGAATATCATGCATTCGGCCAGCGTTGTTTTACCGCTGCCGGCATGGCCGAGCAGCGCAATATTTTTTACGTGAGAAGTATCGAAGGTTGGCATAGTAGATCGTTTTGAGGAAGCTGTTGTGATTCCAGTTATTAAAGATCAGCAACATTTATGGTGCTGGAGGAGAAAAGGATGAACCTTTTAAAGCAATAAGCCATCAGCTGGAGACTAATGGCTTGCAACTTTCGGTTACCCTGAAATAAAGTTTTGGAAATCGTTTTTTAGTTTGTCGAGATCGGCGATGAGTGCATTGTACTGCAATTCGATATTGTGGTGGGGGATCTTGTGTCCAAAATTAGGATGGTGTTCGGCGTCGGAGCAATGATGTTTGATGGAGTGCTTAAGGTCGTGGATGTTGATGGACTGAATGTGAAACTGGTTGTGATAATGTTCCACTTCTTTTAGAAAGTCGTGATTGGTTTTGCCAGCTGCAACCGTATATAACTGGTTGCGAAGCTGGCTCAATTCTTCACGGTAGTGGCGGAGCGTATCACGCCATTGCTGGCACTCGGCAAGCAAAGCCTGGTGGGCAGTTGTTGTAACCATAGTTTTTCCATTTTTAGTTGGGCAATCATGTTGTAAAAACGCCTGTTTATTCTAAGGAACAAAACGGGTGATGAATGTACAACAATCTAATTTGTAATTACAAGAGGATTTTTGTAAAATTTTTAAAACAAAGATTCAGATAGTGGGTTTGGAAAGCTAGAGGTTTGGCTGTGACCAAACCCTATCTCAGGAAGCGGTCTTTGCGAGGGAGGTACGACCGAAGCAATCGCTACTTTCGGGTTGTTTATTTAAAGAGATTGCCCGCCCGAATGACAAAGTTTGGCAGGCTTCACTTCATTCGCAATGACCACTTTCGACATAAGCTGACTGTCCCAAATTTTTAACCTGTTCTTTAAACAAACCAAATGTTTGGGAAGGGGTAGTTTTGTCAAGACCATAAGCAAAAAAATGAAGTGGATATTAAGCAGTGTAATGTTTATTGTGCTATTTGGCCGTGCAAACGACAGTACTTATGTAAGGAAGATAACAGACACCCTTTCATCGGAACATTTTTTGGGAAGGGGATATGTGAACGACGGCATGGGGAAAGCCGCAAGATTTATAGAAGATGAAATGAAACAGCAGGGCTTGTCGGTACAGGCACAGCCTTTGCGTTATCCTGTCAATGTTTTTTCCGGGAAAATGAAACTGTCCATTGATAGTACTATACTTAGACCGGGTGTTGATTTTATTGTGGCGCCTGAAAGCAGGGGGCGCAGGGCAAATGGTCCACTGGTAAAGGATGATGGTGTTACATGGATGAATCTGCATGAAAAAGTAATAATAAAACTGGTTGATAAGCTGACATGGAGTGTCGCTCAGGTACAGGCTGGTTACACTCTTTTCCAGGTATTAAAAACTGCAGTAAAGGAGCCATCAAAATTTAGTTGTGATATTGATGCCGATTTTAAAAAATCTTTTGCCTGTGAAAATGTTATTGGCACTGTAAAAGGAACTGTAAAGCCTGACTCATTTATTGTATTTACAGCCCATTACGATCATCTCGGAGCTATGGGCAGGGATGTATATTTTCCGGGGGCAAATGATAATGCAGGAGGTGTGGCTTTGCTGCTGAGTCTTGCGGGGTATTATCAAAAGAATCCTTCTCCTTATAGTATGATGTTTATTGCATTTGCAGGAGAAGAAGCGGGGCTGGTGGGCTCAGAGTATTTTGTAAATCATCCATTGACAGACTTAAAAAAAATACGCTTTCTTCTAAACCTTGACCTTATGGGCAACGGGGAGGAAGGTATAACCGTTGTAAATGCAACGGAATTTCCCAGGGAATTTAAAATGATGCAGCAGATAAATGAAACGAAACATTTGCTGGCGGCGGTAAACAGCCGTGGCAAAGCACACAACAGTGATCATTACTGGTTTACGGAAAAAGGAGTGCCGTCATTTTTTATCTATACTTTAGGCAGCAGAAAAGCTTATCATGATGTGGATGATGTGACTGCTACCGTACCGTGGTTTGAAATAAATGACCTGGAAACTTTGATCACCAGTTTTGTATCCAGGCTTGCTGAAAACTGATCATAAATATTGCTTTACTGGATTCATAAAAACAAAAAATGGACAAAGAAGAAATACAGCCAGACAGTAAAGAGAACCGGGAAATTGCCTCTCATATTTTTAATGGTTCCATTACCATGATCGGTATTTGCATTACTGTTATTGCATTGTTTCGTATAATGAAGATCAACCTTCAGACTTATGCAGATGAGATACTTGCAATAGATACAGTGGTTTTTATTGCGTCCTCCCTTTTCTCCTATTCAGCATTAAGAAAAAAAGATAATGCAAGAATGGAAAGGGTTGCAGATTATCTTTTTTATACCGGGATGTTTGTGATGCTGGTGGTGGGAGGGTTAATCGTTTTTAATGCATAAAAAGGAAACAAATTTTTTAAATTAAACCCGGAATAAAATGATACAGGGAAAAAATTTTATTGAAGACATGCTGAAACGTCTTCGCTATTACAAATCGCTTGGCGATAAAGCTTTCGAGCAACTGGAAGAAAAATATTTTTTTTATCAACCCAATCCCGAAAGCAACAGCATTGCTATTATCATACAGCATATGCATGGTAATATGAAGAGTCGTTTTACGAACTTTCTTACCGAGGATGGAGAAAAGCCATGGCGTAACAGGGACTCTGAATTTGAGTTAATGCAATTGAGCAAGCATGAGCTTACTGACCTCTGGGACAAAGGCTGGGCAATAGTTTTGCATACTGTAGAGGCCCTACAGGAAGAGGAACTTATGAATGAAATTACGATCAGGGCGGAAAAGCTTTTTGTATATGATGCGTTGTTTCGTCAACTGGCGCATAATGCCTACCACATTGGGCAGATCATTTATATTGCAAAAAGCATAAAGGATGATCAATGGCAGAATTTATCAATGCCTAAACCAAAGAAGTAGGCAATTAGTGTGTGAGAATTAACAACCTGTTTTTTATGAAAAGAAATTTTGCCCTGTTGTTTCTATGCTTTCTCCAAATTGAGTTTGCAGAGGCACAAACCAATGCGATCGACAGTCTGAAGCATTTGTTACAAAATGAAAAACAGGATACCAGCCGTGTGCTGTTGTTGAACCAACTCTCAAAGCTTTATGTGCAAAACACGCCGGATACTGCGCTCATACTTGGCCAGCAGGGATTTACCCTCGCAAAGAAAATTGGGTTTACAAAGGGTGTAGCGGCAAGCCTCAACAGGATGGCCAACGCATTTAGTATTACCGGCAATTATCCCAAAGCACTGGAACTTCACTTAGAGAGCCTGAAAATGGCAGAAGATGCGAAAGATGAAAATATCATGAGAACTGCCCTGGTGAACATTGGAGGTGATTATATTTCACAAGGTAATTATAGACAGAGTATCAGTTATACGCTACAGGCGCTCTCTCTTGCCCAACGCGTGGATTACAAACCCACCATTCTCAACAGCCTGGTTAACCTTGGGGATGATTATGAAAAACTGGGTATTCTTGATTCTGCCAGGCTATATACAAACAGGGGTTATGACCTGGCGGTACAACTGGATAATACAGACCTTATCGGAATTGCTCTAAATAACCTGGGCAATATTTATTCGAAGATGGAGCAGCCAGGCGTGGCGATGGCTAACTACAATTTGTGTTTGCCCTATTTTATACAGGCAGAGGATGAAGAAGGTTTGTGCGAGGCATACCTTGGAATAGCTGCATTATTCCGCAGTTCGGGTAACACAGATTCCAGTTTATACTATGCAAAACTTTCGCTGGCTCATGCGCAAAAAGCAGGCTTTATTTTATGGGTGATGAATGCGAGCAATTTTCTGACGGATTATTATACTTCTATACATAATGTGGACAGCGCTTTTGCGTATCAAAGCGCCACCATTGCTGCTAAAGACAGTTTGTTCAACCAGCAAAAACAAAGAGAGATGCAAAGCCTGAGTTTTGATGAGACCATGCGGCAGCAAAAAATGGAAGAAGATAAGGCGGCTGCAATGGAAGAACACCATCATAACATTCAGTATGCCATTATAGCTATCGGGTTGCTAACTTTCCTGATCATCTTCTTAGTGTATTCAAGAACCATTGTTGCCACCGAAAAAGCAATAAAGTTCTTGGGCATATTGGCATTGCTGCTGGTGTTTGAACTACTAAACTTATTTATTCATCCCTATATAGGAGCGCTCACCCATCATTCACCTATACTTCAATTGCTGATTGCAGTTGTGATAGCTGCACTACTGATCCCATTGCATCACAGGTTGCAGCATTTGATCACGCATCAAATGGTTGTAAAGAACAAACGGTTACGTTTAGCAGCTGCTGAAAGAACAGTTGCGAAACTGAAAGAGGACAAGGATCTAAGTGAATAGCATCCCCGGGAACAGTACATTTATTTGATAGCATTAATGCTATCTGAATTATCCGGAATTAGTATGCACTTTTGCCCGCATTTTAATAGAGTAACATTGTATGCAGTTAGATACAGTAATATTTGATATGGATGGCCTGCTGATAGATTCGGAGCCTTTGTGGATGGAAGCAGGTAAAGAGGTGATGGGACAGTATGGCAAACAATTAACGCCAGCTCAATACATTACAACCACAGGCCTGCGCACCCGTGAGTGGCTGGAATATTGGTTTCGGTTTTTTAAGATACCAACTGTCACTATAGAGAATGCTGAAAAACAAATACTGGAACTTATAATTGAAAAAATAGAAGCAAAAGGAAAGGCCCTGCCCGGTGTTGACTATATTTTTCAATACTTCCAGTCAAAACAATTTAAAATAGGCCTGGCTACCTCTTCTCCTTTGCAATTGGCTGATGTAGTGATTGAAAAGCTTGGTATTGGTAAATACCTGCAAACAATTACCAGTGCTGAAGCGTTGTCTTTTGGTAAGCCTCATCCACAGGTCTACATGCAATGTGCAGAGGAACTTGGGTCGGATACACTCACCTGTCTTTGTTTTGAAGATTCTTATAATGGTATGATCTCAGCGAAAGCTGCTAAAATGAAATGTGTGGTGATACCTGCACATGATCAAAAACAACGGGCATGCTGGGGTGCTGCCGATCTTAAAATTTCGTCGTTACAAAATTTTAATGACCTCCTGCTGATGCAACTGTAAACTTCATTTGCCTCCTGTATAAAGCTTATAGACAATAACGAGGAGCAAGACTACCACTATGGTATTAACGATACCATTTACTACACGGGTGCTGTTGTGGTAGTTTTTTACTTTGTAATGAAGCCTGCTTATTTCCTTTTTCATCATCAATAACTCTCTTGCCATCAGGCTATCATCCTGTGCAAGCTCTTTGGCTTCTTCATCAAGCTTGGCCTTTTGTTCGTGTCGGCGGGATCTTTTTTTTTCGGCTTGTTCTTCCCATTCTTCTTCCTGGAGACTTTCTTTATTCATATGGTTTACGGCGTTGACGGATTTAGAAAGCACCAAAGTAAGGAGTTTTTAGAAAGTTGCAAACTGTTGTTTTTTAAGATCCGGCAAAAAAATAACCCCGCATCAATGCGGGGTTATTTTTTATAAAACCATAAACTTATTTATTCTCTTCTCCGCCTTCCAGCTTTTTCTTCAGATCAGCAAGAGCGGTAAGATCACCCAGTGTAGCTTTTTCTACCTTACTCTGGATATTCTTTACTGCCTTCTTGGTCTTTTCTGCTTCAGCAACCTTTTCTTTCTTTTCTGCTTCTATCTCTTCCTGTTTGGCTCTTTCCCAAATGCGTGCATGGCTTAGTACGATACGCTTTTCATTGCGGTCAAACTCAATTACCATGAACTGGTTGGTTTCATCTGCTGCAATGTTGGTACCGTCTTCTTTTGCAAGATGGCGGGCCGGAACAAAACCTTCAAGACCATAAGGCAGACTTACAATTGCACCCTTATCATCTCTCTTGATCACTGTGCATTCGTGTATTGATCCAATAGGGAACGCATCACCCAAAGTGTTCCAGGGATCTTCCTGTAGTTGCTTGTGTCCTAACTGCAGTTTGCGTCCTTCTTTATCAATGTTCAGAATCTTAACATCGATTTTTTCACCAACCTTAGTGTATTCGCTTGGGTGATTCAGGCGTTTCAACCAGCTTAGGTCACTGATGTGAATCATGCCGCCAATACCGGGTTCCAGTTCAACAAACACACCATAAGGAGTAATGTTCTTAACAGTTCCGATATGCTTGCTTTCAACAGCATATTTTTCTTCAATGCTGTTCCATGGATCCTGGGTCATTTGCTTAATGCTCAGGCTCATTTTACGGCTGTCTTTATCAAGTGTCACCACTTTAGCTTCATGCTCATCACCGAGTTTGAAGAATTCCTTTGCATTTACGGGGGTATTGGCCCAGGTAATTTCACTTACATGTACCAGTCCTTCTACACCAGGCATTACTTCGAGGAATGCACCGTAGTCTTCGATGTTAACCACCTTGCCTTTTACTACTTCGCCTTCTTTGATAGTTTCAGGAAGCACGTCCCATGGATGAGGAGTCAACTGCTTGAGGCCGAGGCTGATGCGTTTTTTGTCGTCATCGAAATCAAGTACAACCACGTTCAGGCGCTGGTCTAATTTCAGCACTTCTGAAGGATGGTTGATACGTCCCCAGCTTATATCTGTGATATAAAGCAGGCCGTCTAAGCCACCCAAGTCCATAAAGGCTCCGAAATCGGTGATGTTCTTTATTGTTCCTTCAAGCACCTGGCCTTTTTCGAGTTTGGCCATTATTTCAGCACGCTGTGCTTCTATATCGCTTTCAATAAGTGCCTTATGTGATACAACAGCATTCTTAATGGTTTCATTTACTTTAACCACCTTGAATTCCATTGTTTTGTTTACAAACTGATCGTAGTCGGTTACAGGCTTAACGTCGATCTGTGAACCTGGCAGGAAGGTTTCCATGCCGAATACATCAACGATAAGACCGCCCTTGGTCTTGCTGGTAACAGTGCCGGTAACTACTTCGCCGGTTTTGTGGGCATCCACAATTTTTTCCCAGGCACGTGTAGTGCGGGCTTGCTTGCGGCTAAGGTGCAGGTGACCATCGCGGTCTTCTTTTTCCACCACCATTATTTCCACTTCGTCACCAATAGCAATGGGTGCATCGCGGAATTCGTTCAGGCTGATAAGGCCATCACTTTTAAAACCAATGTTTACAACAGCATCAGTTTTGGTAAGACCAACGATAACACCTGTGATCATGGTGTTGTCTGTGATCTGCTTGAAAGTGTCGTCATAAACCTTGTCGAATTTCTCACGTTCTTCTTTGCTGTAAACGGAAACATTACGTTTGTCAACGCTCCAGTCGAAATCGTCGTGGGGAGTAGCAACTGTTTCAGCGACAGGCTCAACAGCTTTTACAGGTTCTGAAGTTTCTTCTACTGTAGCTACAGTTTCTTCGACCACAGGTGCCGGTACTTCTTCTGCTACAGGAGCTTCTTCTGTGGCAACAGTAGCTTCAGGTGTTTCTTCAATTGAGGAAGAGGGTTCATTTACAGGTGAATTTGTTGTCGCAGCAACGGATTCAACAGCATCGGAAGAAGCTGCTGCACCGGGTTCCTGTGCATCTGCGTTTAGTTGTTTGAATAAAAAATTCATAATAAATCCCGTGTTTTTTAAACGGGGCGGCAAATGTAGGATAAAACGCCCGTTGGGAAAGGGTTTGAAGCCAAAAATTTTCCAAAAATGCCTTGGGTGCCTTTCTAATTTCCTTGAAAGATGAACAGACTTGGTGTCGCACAAGGGAGTGACACAAGAAAAGCTTCGTAGAAATCTTATTGCCGGCGCACAAAAAAATCTTATTTCGGTGCCCTTATGTAAAGATAAACCGCCACTATAAAGAAAATAATATTGGGCGTCCACGCAGCCAAAAGAGGGGGAAAATTACTTTTTGTAGAAAAAATAGTGGCAAAACGGTCAAGAAGAATGAATAAGGCTGCGGTAACAATACCAATAGCAATATGCAGGCCGCTGCCACCACGCACCTTACGGGAGGACATGGAAACTCCGATTAAAGTAAGAATAAGCAGGGCAAAAGGAGTGGCATCCCTATGATATCTTTCCACGAGGAATTCATTTATGCCCTCTGCTCCCCGGAGCTTTTCTTTGTTGATAAAATCATTGAGTTCGGGTGTTGTCAAAACATTTTTAGTGTATTCATTTTTTTTCATTTCACTGGGTCTGAAATTCAGGTTGATATACCTTTCTTTTTCCTGTGAAAGAGATTCACGGCCCGAATCAAAGTGATGAATAATAATATTTTCCAGTTTCCATTTTCTCTTTGCAGTATCCCAAACCAGCGTTTCGGCCCGTAGATTTTCGAACAACTGGTTGTTTACGATTTTTTGCATCGTAAAACCTGAACCCCGCTTTGTAGTAGTATCAAAATAAGCGATCTGCCCGTAGTGAGTGCTGTCGTTACGGAAATAAAAGGTAGAACTGTTGCTGCTGCCGGGAGCAATATTGCCATCCACGTATTTTGTCTGGAAATCGGTGCGAAGCTTGTTAGCTGCAGGCGTTACATAGCGAAAGCCAAGCCACAGAATTGCAGCAAGTACAACAGCCCCAACTCCATAAGGCCGTAAAAAACGATTGAAAGAAGTACCGCTTGCAAGAATGGCCACAATCTCGCTGCGGCCTGCCATTTTTGAAGTGAAATAAATAACGGAAATAAAAACAAAGAGTGGAAATAAAAGCGAGATGATGTGCGGGATAAATCCAAAATAGTAATGGGTGATGATGTCTTTTGTACTGAGCCCTGATTTTACAAAATCATCTGCCTTCTCGCTGGTATCTATTATAACTGTAATGAAAGTGAGCAGCGTAATAGTAAAAACGAAAGTGGTAAAAAACTTCTTGAGTATGTACCAGTCGAGTTTTTTTAGCACAAGAGAGATTTCTGATTTTAGATTTAATGATCCCGATAGCTATCGGGACTGATTTCAAATGTATGATGATGGTCGCCAACGTTGCTTTACCACATGTGATACAAAGGCTTTTCACAAAGGCACATAAGAACAACGCTTTTATACTTTACATACTTTATATACTTTATTTACTTCTATCAACCCTTCTTCCCATTGTCGTTCAACCATTTTACTGCATCATTCATATCGGCTTCTGCGAACTTGCCTTCTACAGTTGCACCCTGCATAGTTACAACGCCAATTTTAGTACGTAAAAAAGTTTTCATTACAGTACCATCACAGGTGAGAACAGGGATACCAAAATGATTTGTCTCATTAAAATATGCATGGGTCTTTAACGGCTCGTTCGTTACTAAATAGAAGGGAATATTTTTTTCTTTGGCCTTTAAATAAAGCTTTACAAACAGTTCCTGCCAGGCCGGTTGCTGTCCATCAAAGTTTTTTGCAAAAAAGAAAACATAGGGCCCTGCCTGTTCCAGTATAGGTTTCGTAGTATCTTCTTTCTGCATTGAATAAAGTGCAAAGTCCTGGATCTTGGCCTCGGCATTGCCTTTGCGGACTACTACAGTTTCCCGCTTCATATCGGTATAAACAGATTCATCAAAATCATCGGGAAAGTGATTGGCATCAAAGCTTACTTCTTTACCATTTTTTTTATACCTGTACATAACGGCAACGCTATCGGGAATAGAACCCGGTGGCGGCTTCATTTCGTCGAGCAGGTTTTTGTTTTTGGCATAAGGCAGGCAATCTACATAGGGCAGATGCTGCAACACATTCAGTTGACCAAAAGTAAAAAAGCCGGTAAAAAACAAGATGATGATGAGATTAAGACGTAAAGGTAAAAATGGTTTTATCTGATTTCTCTTTACAAAAAGGAAGATGATCATTACAAGCAGAACAAGATCTTTTATAAATGATTGATATGCCTGCAATGGAATACAATCACCAAAGCAACCACAGGTTTTTATTTTGCCACTAAACACTGCATAACCTGTAAGGAAGGTAAAAAATATGATAAGCAACAATAATAGCCATGTAAACAATTTTGGCTTGAAACCAAGCAATAAAGCAATACCTGCTACAATTTCAAAAACGTTTATTGTTATACTTAAATAAAGTGTGTATGGAATAGCCCAACCCCAATTCCATACTGTGAAGTATTCATCCATTTTATACGCCAGGCCGAGTGGATCATTGGCCTTTATAAGCCCGGAGAAAATAAAGAGTATACCTACAAGAATTCTTATGATGGTTAAAATTGCTTTCATCTTTTAGTATTCTGATCGTTAGTTTCTTAAATGCAGGCAAAAATAGTTTTTGACACTGCTGAGAAACTGTTATTTTTTTGCAATATAACTGGGATGCGTGAGTTACTCCTTTTTATATGGCACTATCCAGTCGGAATGTTTCAGGGGATGCCATTGCACTTTAGTAAGATCAATTGTTGAATCCACCAATGGCTGCTTCGGGTGACCATTCAGGCTGGCCCAGCCAACTGCATATATCGTCACATTACTATAACCGCTGTCTGCAAATTCTTTTTTTAGCTCCTGCGCATACTGCCAGATCATATCGGGTGAGATCGCCAGTATTTTAGCCTGCTTTCTTCCGATAGTTTCCTGTGGATCAATCTGCCAGGTTTTTTGAGTTTGAAGGTCAACAACATTATATTTTAATTCTCCTTTTTTCCATCGCATCATTATTCTCCAGCTCATCCTTTCGCCTTCTTCGGTCCAGTTTACATTACCGGGGAATAATAAAAAACGCAATGGCATATAGATTTGAATAAGCAGGTAGATAACTAAAAACCAAATAAGGGGTTGGCTGTGTTTAAATTCAAGATTGGCCATTTGTTCAGCCTGCCTTGATTTTCTAAAAAAGTATTTTCTGATCGTTGTGCCATCGAAGAAGAAAACATTTAATGCAAGACAGAGGTATGGAAAAATGCCAAGGGAAAATACAGCAGAGTTAAAAAGATTAAATATAAATGATAGTACAAGAGCTGTTGTTCTTGTTTTTCGATATAAAAAAAGTGGAACGATAAGCAGATCAAATAAAATGATTACATAAGAAAAGAGCAAATGAAACCAATGCTGGTGAATGATATTTCCATACAAAGCTGATTTGCGAAGCGATAAAATAAGTCCTATATATTTTCCAGAAATCCAATCCGGATAAATTTTATGAACGGCCGCAAAAAAATAAATGATGGCTATTTGTACAACAAAAATCCAGACTATCCATTGCGGGCAGTATTGAGTTTGAAGTGCTGGGTTTCTGCGTGCATCAACTGAATAATTTCTGTTGGCCGGCATAAACATCATTAGGATACAAACCAGCAGAATGATATAAGTTGGATGATGATAATGGGCTTTGTACATATAGAAAATACCTGCCCACATTATAGTAAACGTTATGATGGCAAAACGAAAAAAAGCACCGACCGTTATCATGACTGCAAGCACCATCATAGCAGCGAGATACAGGTACATGCCGGTACTTCTCAGGTGTTGCAGAAATTCAAAACCAATAAAAGTAATGGTATATCCAGGCTTAACATACATTGTATAAGCCATGCCAGTGGCCAGTGAATAAACTATCTCGCTGAAAAGCAGTATGCCAAACATGATCCTAAAAAGGATCAGGGGACTATTGTTGACCGGATCAAAAAGGCGGGAAGTAAACCAAGTTGATGCTGTATTCCTTTCACCGGCCATATAATTCTTTTTGTAACTCGACTATTGCTTTCTTATCTCCATTTCTTATAGCAATTGATCAAACCATTCGTACTGCTGTCGTGGCCGCTGATAGTTTCATCGGATTGCAGCTCGGGTAAAATTTTATTTGCTAAAGCTTTACCCAATTCAACTCCCCATTGATCGAAGCTGTAGATATTCCAGATAACACCCTGAATAAAAATTTTGTGCTCATACAATGCAATGAGCTGACCCAATGCAAAAGGCGTTATCATTTTTACCAGGACGGAATTGGTAGGCTTATTGCCTTTAAATACCTTATAAGGAACCAGTTCTTCTTTTACTCCTTCAGCCCTGCACTCATCAGCCGTTTTGCCATTCATCAACGCTTCTGTTTGTGCGAAGAAATTGCTTAACAGTTTTTGATGATGATCACCAACAGGGTTGTGACTGATGGCAGGCGCTATAAAATCACAGGGGATCATTTGCGTTCCCTGGTGGATCAATTGATAAAATGCATGCTGTCCGTTTGTTCCGGGTTCACCCCAGATAACCGGTCCGGTTTCATAGTTGACATCTTCACCATTGCGGTCAACATATTTGCCATTGCTTTCCATATTGCCCTGCTGAAAATATGCTGCAAAGCGATGCATATACTGGTCATATGGAAGGATGGCTTCGCTGGCAGCACCAAAAAAATTTGTGTACCAGATACCAATCAATGCCATTACGACAGGAATGTTCTGTCGCAATCTTGTATCCCTGAAATGTACATCAGCAGCATGTGCACCTTTCAATAACTGCTCAAAATTTTCATAGCCAATGGTAAGTGCAATGCTTAAGCCAATGGCACTCCAGAGGCTGTAACGGCCGCCCACCCAATCCCAAAACTCAAACATGTTGACAGTATCAATTCCAAATTTTGAAACAGCAGCAGCATTAGTACTTAATGCTGCAAAATGTTTCGCTACATGGGCTTCGTCGTTGGCGTGTTCTAAAAACCAATCCCTGGCGGTGTGGGCATTGGTCATGGTTTCCTGCGTGGTAAAAGTTTTAGATGCTATGAGAAACAATGTCTCATCCGGCGTAACTTTTTTTAATGTTTCAGCAATATGGGTACCATCTACATTACTTACAAAATATGTTTGAATGTTTTTAACCCAATAAGGCTTTAGTGCTTCAGTAACCATTACTGGTCCGAGATCGCTGCCACCAATGCCGATGTTTACAATGTATTTTATTGGCTTGCCAGTATAACCTTTCCATTCACCACTATGGATCTGTTCGCAGAAAATTTTCATGTGATCCAGCACAGCCTTTATGCCCGGCATGATATCTGCACCATCGGTCATTACAGGCTTTCCACTGAAATTTCGCAAAGCGGTATGAAGCACAGCCCTATTCTCTGTTTCATTTATTTTTTCGCCATTAAACATTGCTTCGATTGCTTCCTTCAATTTGCACTCTTCGGCAAGTTTTACCAGCAGATCCATTGTCTCTGTGATAATGATATTTTTTGAATAATCAAAAACTAAGTCTTCGGCACACATTGAAAACTTTTGAAAGCGCTGCGAATCTTCTGCAAATAATTGCCTCATTTGCGAGGATCGTAAAATATTATAATGGGCCTTAAGCTGTTGCCAGGCAGAGGTTGAAGAAGGATCGATCTTTGGAAACATAAAATGATTTCTGATTTGGGATTTCAAAGTAACGCTATTATCTCAAGCAATTTTTCGACCATTGCAGGGGTTACATCAAGATGAAATACAAGTCTTACTTGTGTGGGCGATATGTCAATACAATGTATCTCATGTTTTACCAGCTCTTTTACAAATGAAGCCGCTGAATACTTTCCATCGACTGAAAAAATGAGGATATTAGTTTCGACTGGTAAAATCTCTTTCACCCAGTCTTTGTTTGATATTACTTTTTCAACCTGTCCAGCGTGAGCATGATCTTCTGCAAGTCGCTGGATATTATTTTCCAAAGCATAAATACCTGCTGCAGCCAAAAAACCAACCTGCCGCATGCCGCCGCCAAACGCTTTACGGGTGCGTCTTGCTTTTTTGATAAAATCTTTTTTTCCAACGAGCAGGCTTCCAACAGGTGTGCCCAATCCTTTGCTGAGGCAAACTGAAATACTGTCAAATGCCTGGCCGTAGTCTTTAAGCGTTGTTTGAGGTTGTGCAACTATAGCGTTCCATATTCTTGCACCGTCTAAATGCAAACTCAGACCATGCTTTGTACAAACTGATCTTATTTTTAGTATCTCTTCAAAATCGTAGCAGGCACCGCCTCCACGGTTGCTGGTGTTTTCAAGTATCACAAGGCGGCTTACAGGTTTATGTACATCATCAGGATTAATGGCTTCTTCAACCTGCTGTGCTACAATCCTTCCTCTATTCCCTTTCAAAAGCTTTACAGAACAACCCGAGTTAAAAGCTATACCTCCACCTTCATACTGGTACACATGGCTCAGCTCGTCGCTTATGATCTCGTCACCGGGCTGTGTATGGCATTTGATAGCTATTTGATTGGTCATGGTGCCACTTGGGCAAAATAATGCTGCTTCCATTCCAAACATGGAGGTTGTCATTTCTTCCAGTTGATTCACAGTTGGATCTTCGCCAAATACATCATCTCCAACTTTGGCATTCATCATGGCGTTCATCATGCCCGGTGAGGGTTTTGTAAAAGTGTCGGAACGGAGTTCGATGATCATAAGCTGCAAGTTAATTAGTTGAAAAGTTGGTTGGTTGAAAAGTTGAAGGATTTCTCTGTTACATAGTATTGCATTGGCCTGGCTAATAGCCCCGATTGAAACGGAAAGCCTGCCCGAATTCGTCATTCAGGCGGGCCCGCAGGCCGACGAAGGAGGGCGAGGACTTGTAGTGAAAAGCGGGACCCATGTTCCATTCCTGACCGACAGCCCGGCTTCCGTTATTTATATTTAATTTTGTCAGGTAATGACCAGAAACTTAGCAAATAGATAATATTTGAGCGGTTGTTGATATTTGATAACAATTAATTTGCAGGGAATTAATACTATGAACAAATACGCAGTAATAGTGGCCGGTGGCATTGGAAAAAGGATGAACAGCGATCTGCCCAAGCAGTTTATGCTGTTGCTGGGTAAGCCGGTGCTTTACTATACGCTCCGCTCTTTTCTTGAAGCTTTTGATGACCTTATTGTGATACTGGTGCTGCCCGAAGAGCATATTGAAAAAGGCAAGGAAATTGTGGATGCTTATTTCGATCCATCGAGGGTAAAATTTACGATTGGTGGTGAGACCAGGTTTCATTCGGTGCGGAACGGGGTAAGCATGATAGAAGAGGAAAGCATCATTTTTGTTCATGACGGGGTTAGATGTTTAGTTACGCCTCAATTGATCCGCTACTGTTACGATTCGGCAACACTGATGGGTTCGGCCATACCAACAGCGCCGCTAAAAGACAGCGTTAGAATGCTTACAGTAAGTGGCAGCGAGGCAATGGACCGAACGAAGCTCCGGTTCATTCAAACTCCACAAACCTTTCACAGTAAGATACTATTGCCTGCCATGCAGCATATTGAGTTCAAAGAAAAATTTACTGATGAGGCCACGGTAGTTGAAGCCTACGGTATCGACATACATCTTATGGAGGGGGAGGAAACAAATATAAAAATCACCCAACCTGTTGATATGATGCTTGCCGAACAAATTCTCTTGCAACGCATCAGTGCTTCCACCATCGCATAACAGCCGGCAACCTGTTACTTTTCCAAAAAAAGTAAGGTTGATTTACCGGGCTTAATTTCTGGTAAAATTTTGCAACACCAGGAAGGTCAGAACCTTCAAAATCAAATAGAAGTCCGGTTAGTGCAAACTCTTCAAGCATGCGATCGTATAAAAAATAATTGGCTTCCAATGTGCGCCCATTGGCCGTGGGCACATTGATCATATTGTACAGCCTCCTATCATCTTTTAATAAAACGGTTGCTGCAAGGAGGGTTCCGTCAGGCTGCCTCACTGACCTTACAAGCGCCCTGCCAGATTTCACAAATGTTTTTGCGAGTAAGGTAAACTGTTCAAAATCTTGCGGGCGTATATGCATGCGGTCGCTGTAGGAAAGCCTGTACGCTTCAATCGCTTCTGTGGGGTCGTCCTCTTTTATATATTCCATGGGATATCGGGCAGCACGCTTGAGGCTTTGTATATAGCGGGGCGAAAGTTTATCATACAAAGCTTTATAACCTTCAGCCAATGGCAATATATAATTAGTGTGTTCAGTACAATCGACAGGCTGGTTATCGTAGTTAAGGTAAGTCTCTATCAGCCGGAAATCTATTGAAAGCCTTTTAAGAAAATCGGGTACATATTGTCTATATTTTTCGTCGGTGTAAAACACACCCAACTGCTGACAGAATGCAGGCGGGCATACATACTTAATGCCCAATTTCTTTCGCCATGTTATGGGCATCACCGCATCATAATCATCCCCTCCTGAATGTCGGGCAGGCATCACCAATGCATCCCAGCCGGGGCTCATGGCATCTAAATATTCAGCTTCTGCATAGATCAGTTTGTTGCATGCATTGGCAATGCAATTATTCCATTGCAGCTTATTAATGTCATCATGAGAAAGATATTCAATGCTCATTTCGTGAATCGTGAGTGGTGAGTGGTGAGTTGAAAAAGTCAAAAGTGAAAAGTCAAAAGTGAAAAATGAAGGGTTTTGCTATCAACCATGAACCATGAACTATCTACAGTACAGAAACTCCTCCAACTTTTGGTTTTAGTGGTGTAATATCAATACTGAATGTCAATTTTTTTTGCCACCACGATGGGCCACCTTCGCGGGTTGGGTCGTTTACACTATTGGGTTCTTTAAATTCCTTGCTTTGTATAAGCGGGTAGTAAACAGTCAGGAATTTTAGTATCTGTAATTGGAAACCGATACTGTATAAAAATTTTGACTGCTCGCTATTGGTTGTCCAGGGTGATGCTGATGTGCCAATATCGGCAAATACCTTTAGCGGTACTTTAAACGGCAGTACCGATAATGGATTGATCTTGTTTGGTATATCGATCTCGATATTGGTTGCGGCCAGCCAGTTATCAAAGAAATCAATGCCGTTTGTTTTGAGGCCTGCTTGTACAGAACTAAAATCGCTGCGGTACTTAAAACCACCATCCCGTATCATTATCTGCCTGCCAAAAATTTCAGTTGACTGGTTACGATCGGCAAATGCATTGGAGTAAGTATAATCCTGGTAGCCGTTTGGTCCGTACATGGTAAAATGATAACGGCTGTTGTCAGAACGTAATAAGTCTGTTTTACTTTGAGTATAAAATATTTTGCCTGCAAATAATCTTACTGCTATTCCCTGACCTTTGGCATTGTAGTTCAGGAAATATTTTGCAGTAATGGTAGTGCGGACAATTTGCTTTACCTGTTGTATGGCAAGTTCTGCACTCCAGGGATATAAGACTCTGTCGTTTGCCCATCCCAATGTGATTTGTGGAATCACAGTATTTTCTGCACCAGCTTTCGCATCATAGTATAAAGTATCTGCGGGTGCTGGTTTTGGCGTTGATTCAAAGCGCTGTTCGCTTATAAACCAGGTATGAAAATCGATCCATTTGCGTACGGTGCTGTTGGCTTTTTTCTGTTTCCATTCAAGGTAAATGCCCGGTGTTATTTTACGAAATGATTTGAATATTGTCTGATCGTCTATATCCGAGCCATCATCAAAATTGAAACGGGCTGCAGAAGCATATATCTCAGCTTTTTTTATCCCCCCTTTTGGATACCAGGTATAGCCTGCACGGCCAAGACCGACTAATTGTTTGCTGTTTGTTGCAAACATGGGTATCGCTACAAACTGGAACGGGCTCGCAGGAACATTATAGTTGTGAATGAGTAAACCTATTTCGGCTTTATCATAATTGTTGAAACCAATGGCAGGTGCAAGACCAATATATTTTGTTTCATGTGTGTTACGGAAATTAAATAAACCGGTAACACGGGTGTTTCTTTTTTTAGGCGGAACTAATGGGCCAGTTTGATGTAACAGCTTAAACTCCTGTTCAAGTGAACGGCCTGTTTGTTGCTCTGCCAATTTTTTAAAATCTTCAGGATAAGGATGTTTGAACTTCCATTCGTCATAGTAAGCCTGCATCATTTTCTTCATGGCGTCTTTACCAATATCTGCTTCGAGTTTTTCTAACCACAAAGCTGTTTTGGTATAAGGGATCACGGTATAATTGGTATAAGGAAAAGCTTCTGATTCAGCAGCTATCGGCTGATCGATATGTTTGCTTTCTAACAGGTCCAGCATTGCTTCTGTTTCATCTGCAGGAAACTTTTTTTCTATGCCTGTTCTTTTCGTCACATCATCAGGATAATACAGCCTGGTATATTTTCTTTCGTAGTATGTATTCATTCCCTCATCCATCCACGGGTTTTGCCTTTCGTTAGTGGCAAGAATACCCTGCAGCCAGTTATGTCCTATCTCATGAGCTATCGTAGTACCAAGTTCTATACTGCTGTTCCTGCAATTAAGATGTGTTATCATCGGGTATTCCATGCCATCACTTTCGTAAACAGCATCGCATACCACGCTTGCCTGCGGGTATGGATATGCGCCCAGTTCGCCTGAATAAAAATGAATAGCTCTTTTTGTATCCTTCATGCTGTTAATCCATGTTTTTTCATAAGCTGGTATAACAAAATTCCAGGCTTCTACCACTTTGTTATTCAGTTGTACTGTATCGTATTTTACGATAAAACGTTTATCGGCAAACCAGGCAAAGTCTGTAACGTTAGTGGCCTTGTACACCAATGTTTTTGTTTGCTTATCCGATTTCGGAAACTCGGGTTGTTTTTTTTCCGTGGGAAAAAGCTCTTTCTTTTTACTTTTTACTTTTGGTATGACCACGGGTTTGGTACGGCCTTTCATCCACTCTTTTTCTGCATCACTTTGAAGCATTCCTGTCGCCCCCACCACATAGTTTGCAGGTAATGTTATATCCACTGTATAATCTCCGAAATCATTATAGTATTCGCCCCATTCAAGATAGGGCATAGGATGCCAGCCACTGCGGTCGTATACTGCAGCCTTGGGATACCATTGTGTGATGCTGTAGAATTGCCCTGCATGGCCCAGCCTTGAAAACTCGTAAGGTACCTGCACATGAAAAGGAGTATGGATAGAAACAGAACTACCGGGGGGCAATGGTTTAGGAAGTACCAACTTTACAATATCGATATACTGGGGATGATCTTCCACCAGCACTGAAACTCCATCTACCTTAAAATCAAGCCGGTTGATATAGCCTCTTTCATTTTCATTGGAAAAATAGAAATTGGTCTGGTTGCCCAGTAACTTCTGTTCGGAATAAGCTGTTTTATCATTTTTATAGGCATTAGGCCATAAGTGTATCCAGATGAATGATAAGGAATCGGGCGAATGATTGATGTATTCAATAGTTGCTGAACCATCCAACGTATTGGCGGCATCGTTTAGCGATACTTTAATAGTATAATTGACCTGCTGCTGCCAATAGGTGTTTTGAGTTGATTGCGCATAGCCGGTTAGTAGAAGCAGGCAGTTGGTCAGTAATAAAATATATCTTCTCATCAGCGGCGAAAATTACGATTTATGGCCAAACCCGGAAGGTTTTTCAATTGCTATGGGTAATAACGGCGGGGTATGGGATTTTATTGGGTGTTTAATTGATTGGTTGATGAGTTGAATAGTTGATAGGGTAATAGGGTAAATAAAGTATATAGAGTAAATAGAGTATGTAGAGTAAGCAAAAATCGGCAACCAGAAATCACAAATCAGGCATCCTTCTTATCTTGCCAACCATGAAGATCACTTTTTTCTCTACACAACCTTACGACAAAGAATTTTTCAACGCCTCTAATGTTGATTATGGTTTCGACCTGGAATTTCATAAGTCGGCGCTGGATGAAATGAATGCACAATCGGTAACTGGGAGCGTGGCGGTTTGTTTATTCGTAAATGATGCCTGCAATGCTTCGGTAATAGAAAAGCTGGCAGCAAGGGGAGTAAAATTGATTGCATTGCGTTGTGCCGGATTTAATAATGTCGACCTGCAGGCTGCTGCCAAAGCGGGTTTGAAAGTGGTAAGGGTGCCGGCCTATTCGCCGTATGCTGTGGCTGAACATGCAGTTGCGTTAATACTTACGCTTAACCGGAAAATTCATAAGGCATACAACCGGGTAAGGGAACAGAATTTTTCTCTTACCGGCCTGCTTGGATTTGATCTGTTTGGCAAGACTGTTGGTGTAATTGGAACTGGCAATATTGGCCAGACTTTTTGCAGGATAATGCTTGGCTTTGGCTGCAGGGTAATGGCTTTTGATCTTATTGCGAACAGGGATATGGAAAAGCTTGGCGTGGAATATACCGATATCACAAGCCTGCTTGCTGAAGCTGATATTGTATCGCTGCACTGCCCGTTAAATGATGCCACCAGGCATTTGATAAACGAGGAAACATTACCCCTTATGAAAGATGGTGTGATGCTCATCAATACAGGTCGTGGTGCATTGATAGATACCAAAGCAGCTATACATGCATTAAAAAGCGGGAAGCTTGGCAGTCTTGGTATTGATGTATATGAACAGGAAGAAAAACTTTTTTTCCGCGACCACAGCACCGACATCATACAGGATGATACCATTCAACGCCTTATGAGTTTTCCAAATGTGATTATTACGGCGCACCAGGCATTCTTTACGCAGGAAGCCATGACACAGATTGCGGCCATAACCTTAACGAATATTAAAGACTGGGCTGATGGCAACGTGTTGAAGAATGAGGTGAGGGGATAACTTCATCCGATCCGGTTCTTCGAGAACACTTCGACAAGCTCAGCGTGACAATCTCTTGCTGTCAGCCTGAGCTTGTCGAAGGCTTAACCTTTTATCAATTTTGTAATGCCTCCAACAGCTATCTGCAATCCAACACAAAAAATTAGGAATGCCATTAAGCGGTTGATAATTTTTTCATTACGGGAACCCATATAGTTAATAAAACGATTGGCATTTATATAACACACATATACAAGAAGGCACATACCGGTAATGGATACTAACAGTGCTGCATTATTGAGCATATACTCAGAAAAAGTTTGATCATCGCCCCGGGCACTTAGGGTAAAAAGAACAGCTATTGTTCCTGCGCCGGTAGTAATGGGAAAAGTGATAGGGTAGAAAAGCTCACTTTCCACCAGTGTTACCTGTTTTACATCTACGATGTCTGATGATGTTTCCTCGGGTTCAGGGTCTTTATCAGACGAAAGAAATTGCCACCCGATCTTGCAGATCATGATACCACCTGCCACCTGTACAATGGGAACTGATAAACCAAACAGTTCTAATATCCAGTGCCCCGTAAATAATGTAACCGTGCAGATACAAAACGCATAGAAAGCAACCTTCTTTGCAAATTTCACTCTCTCCTTGCGGGGTAAATGTGCAAAATAAGGATGCACTATAAAAGCTGAGCCAACGGGATTAACCACAGGGAATAAGGCTATAAAACCAACAAAAACCAGGTGAATAAATGAATGGAGTTGATCTATCATGGCTCTAATTTATTCATTTTTTATTTGATCCTTCTTTAAACTATTTTGCGTTCTTGCATTGCTCTTTCAATGCATTTGTAAAATCATCTGTTATTGGTTGCCCTCCAAGAAGTTTACATTCTTCATAATATTTCCAGGCATTTATGCAATCCTTTTTTTGATAGTAACACGCCGAAAGTTTGAAAGTAGTATTTTGGTCTTTATTGTCGAGTAAGTATGAACGTGTCAAATAAATTATAGCCGAATCTAATTGTGTTAAAGCATTTTGCCCGTCAATAGGTTGCAGTCCATAATATTGGGCCATAAAGAGCGTGCCATAGTCAGTTAAAAGATGTGTGTTTTCCGGTGCTGTTTTCAATCCAGCTACATACTGAATACGTGCATTTTCCAAATCTCCCAATGTCATATAAACAGCTCCATATCCCCAATAAATATCTGAATTTGTGGAGTCTAAAAGGTAGGCCTGGTTGAAGCGATACATTGCTGTTTTAATATCGTTGTACAAATACTTAAAGCCTAATTCTATTAAATGATCGGATGCTTTCCTGGATGTCGGGAATTGCTTAAGGGTTGTCTCAATAAATTCTTTATCAGAGTTCTTTTGTCCTTCTGTCTTTGGTATGTGGCCATACTTTGGAAACAACCTGATATTTGTTTTTGCCTGTTCGTTCCATTCGGCTAAGCTCATTTGCTGGCCAAATGCTGAGAACGAATAAAGAATTACGAGTGTAGTTAAAAGGGCTTTCACTTTATATGTCTGTTTTAAGAGTTGAAAAAACTTACGATTTGCATTACGAGAGACTTCACCTCTGCGATGAAATTCCACTCCTCGAAGTAATACAAAGGTTATTGGTATGGTATCCGGGTTCAAAATAATTTCCGGAAGATATAAACTTTAGATTTGTAAAACCACTCCGCATAATTTCAAATTAAAACCTATGCCACATTTTGTAATTGACTGTTCGGAAAATATCATTCAGTTAAAAACGCCGGAAGAACTCATGCAGGCAGTGTATGAAACGGCTGAATCAACTGGTCTTTTTTCAAAGGGAGATATCAAGGTGCGGATCAACCCGTATAAATATTTTAAGCTGGGAGAAGGGAAAAAAGATTTTATCCATGTATTTGCCAATATCATGGAGGGAAGAACCATTGATCAAAAAAACAATTTGTCAAGAAAAATTGTAAGCGCTCTCAATACAATGTTTCCTGATGTGCCGATCATCTCTATGAACATAAGAGATTTTGAAAAAGCCACCTACTGCAACAAATCAATGCTCTGATCATTTCAAAAAGTCTCCATCAATAATAAGCAGCTTAACGCCAGTTTCAGTTGTGGAACGATGTGAGCTGAGATCGTCAGAAACAATATAGCTCATGCCTGGAGTAAGGATAAATTTTTCGCCAGTGTCAAGTTCACTTACAAATTCTCCTTCAAGACAATAAACGATGTGGCCTTTCTGGCACCAATGGTTGGCAATGTATCCTTTTGAGTATTCTACCAGGCGAATCCTCAATCCCGGGTGTTGGATAGTTTGCCAGTAAGCAATGCCTGTTTCACCTGCATGTTCTGTTTTTTCAATGTGGCTCCAGTCAATTGTTTGAAATGGTATATTGCTCATTGTAAAAAATTATAAGCTACTTAATGATTGATCCCCCAGATCAGTTTATCAATTTTCCATTCGCCTTTTCCATTGCGAACTAAGACGGCAATGTACTTATCATCAATTTTAGAAATAGAAGAGTCTGCGATCGTTTGTTTGGTCCCTCTATTGACTCCCGTAATGATCGCAGTTTCACCAGCAACCCGGGTGTCTGTAATCTCGGTAGTAATTGATAGTTTATTTTCCTTAAAAAGCTTTTCGTAGCTCGCCCGAACATTTTGAATGCCTTTTGTAAAATCTTTCCCTGCAGGATAAAACTCAATACTGTCAGTATATGCGTTCAACACGGATTGAATATCCGAATGATTATCTGCTTCAATCAGTTTGTAAATAACCTCGTTAGCATTTTTACGATCGTTAAAGTTTTCGTTAGAACAACCACTGGTAATAAATAAAGGAATTAAAAGCGAGATATGTCTTTTGATAAAACTCATAAGAGGGAAAATGCTTCAGGGATATATTTAAGAATTACTAAAGCTGCCTCAGTGAATGACAACTCCAAATCTTTCCCCGCTGCAACGTCTGATGAAATATTAACCTTATTTATCCGTTAACAAACAAAGCCTGCAAAATGAATGCTCCCTGTTTATTGCACTTTTATATTTGTCAATATGAATAAACTCTCAGCCCTGTTTTTTCTAATATTGATTTGTATACCAGGTCAAGCACAACCCGATTTTTCCCATCTTGATTTTACGCTTGCTGATTCAATAGGACTCCATACAAAATATACAGGCGACATTATAGGCCTTTCACAAAAACTAAGCACCCCTTTTGACAAGGATATAATGAAAGTGCGGGCTATTTACAGATGGGTAACTGATAATATTGCCTATGACTGCAAGCAATTTAATAAAGGGCGTACACCTAAAGAAATAAAATGCAGTACCCCGGAAGATTGTGAGAAAAAAAGGATAGAAGCGGACTGGGCATTTTTACACAAAGTGGCAAAAAAGAAAAAAGCTGTATGCAGTGGTTACGCCCGCCTGTTTCAAAGGCTTTGCACACTAGCCAATATCCAGTGTGAGGTAGTGCCGGGTGCAGTTAGAACAAAATATTATCAGGTAGGTAACAATGCCCCGGAAGACCATGCCTGGAATGCGGTTTTTATTGACAGTAACTGGTATTTTCTTGATGCTACGTGGGGTGCAGGCAGTGTTTTGGAAGATGAAGAAACTGGAAAACTTCTTCTTTTTATAAAAAACTGGAAGGATTTGTACTTTCTTACACCATACAACAAGCACATTAAAAACCATCACCCCCAGGAAGCTAAGTGGTATCAATACCTGGATAATACGACCAAAGAAACCTTTAACAAGCAGCCTTTCTATTATAACGCATCACACTTTATTAAGTTCATGGACGATGTATTACCTGATTCAGGCGTGTTAAATAAAAGGGTGGGCGATACCATTCATTTCAGTTTTAAATATCCATTTGGCGTAGAAAAAATTCAGGTGAATACTAACCTGAAACGGAGCCCAGATTTTTGGACGGAGGACAAGCGGCATAGAAAAATATTTGATACAAGCGCCCTGCGCAGACAGGTGTATTGGCCTTTTATACACACTGGCAATAACTATAGTCTTAATGTTCCTGTTACAGACCGATCGCTCTATTATATTGAAATTGTGTTTGTATATTCTGGCTATCCAACTAAACCTGAAAAAGTCCTTCGTTACCGGGTAAATGTTCCGTTATAAATATGGTTGATGAACCAAAACCTTATATCGGAGTAATGCTGGCGCCCAAAAAATTTCATATCCCATACAAGCCGCTATTTTTGCTGCTATGGATGTAAAAATAGAAGCAAGCTGGAAAGAACAACTTGAAGGTGAATTTAGCAAGCCTTATTTTCAGCAGATCGTTTTGCATTTACGTACGGAGAAATCAATGGGCAGAACCATCTACCCGCCCGGCTCTCTTATTTTTAATGCCTTTGATAAAACACCTTTCGCCAATGTAAAAGCGGTGATACTTGGGCAGGATCCTTATCATGGGCCAGGGCAGGCAATGGGGCTTTCATTTTCAGTGCCAAAGGGTATACCGCCGCCGCCTTCGCTGGTAAACATGTATAAAGAACTGCAGCAGGATATAGGGATGAAAATTCCTTCGCACGGCGATCTTACACATTGGGCCACGCAGGGTGTGTTGCTGCTGAATGCTGCCCTTACTGTAAGGGCCAATGAGGCCAACAGTCATGCACATATAGGATGGCACGAGTTTACTAATGCGGTTATTCGCAAAATATCGGAAGAGAAAAAAGGAGTGGTGTTTTTGCTTTGGGGCAGGTTTGCACAGGATAAGCAGGTGCTGATTGATGAGACAAAACATCATGTGCTAAAGGCAGCGCATCCATCGCCTTTAAGTGCACACAATGGTTTTTTTGGATGCAAACATTTTAGCAAGACCAACGAAATGCTGATGCAACAAGGCTTAGAACCTATTGACTGGAATGTGTGATGGTTTTTTACCACAGAGGGAACAAAGGAAATACACACATAGGCACAGAGAAATGCTTATGTGCCTTATGTGAAAAACCTTTGTTAGCTATGTGGTTAACATTAATTTCAAATAATGTCAGAAGATATAAATAAGGAAAAAACTTTCAGCACAGCCACCCTCATCTTTGGGCGCATCATGGCATTTTGGGCATTGATCCTTTTTGTATCAACCCTGCTTATTGTTGTTATTCCTATTACATTCACTTTTCTTATTCCTGAACCCGCCGGAGTAAAAACTTTTAAAACTATATCACGCTGGTGGATGGGCTTTTTTTTATATGGGATTGGCTGTCCTATAAAAGTAGCAGGTAAAAAATATTATGATCCGGCAAAAAATTATGTGGTTGCCAGCAATCACAATTCGTTGATGGATGTTCCCATACTTACACCATTTTTCCCTGGCCCTAACAAAACCATTGCAAAAAAATCCTTTTCCAAAATACCGTTATTTGGTTGGGTGTATACCCGTGGTTCTGTACTCGTCGATCGCAGCAGCAATGCCAGCCGTTCAAAAAGCTATGAGGATATGAAACGGGTACTACTAAAAGAAAATCTCAATATGGCCTTATACCCGGAAGGCACCCGTAACCGTACCGGCCAGCCGCTTAAATCCTTTTACGACGGTGCTTTCAGGCTGGCGGCAGACTGTAAAAAAGATATCATCCCTGTAGTAATGCTTTATACAGGTGATGCATTGCCGGCTTCAAAGACATTCCTTTTATTACCACGCAGGTTAGAAATGCATTTGCTTCCTCCTGTTTCCTGCGAAGAGAAAACAGCAGCTCAATTAAAAGAAGAAGTATTTAAGAAAATGTGGGATTATATTGAAAGTAAAAAGTGAAAAGTAAAAAGTAAAAATTCAAAATTCAAAAGTCAAAGGTGAAAAGTGAAAAGTCAAAAATGAGAGTATGTATTTCACATTTCACATTTCACGACTCACCACTGACCACTCACGGCTCACGATTCACCACTCACGACATTATGGTGGGAAGGATTTATTCCTGTTTACTTTCAGATCACGTAGTATACCAGCCTTGGGACTGATGGAAATACTAAAAGAACGGTAAAGACCGACCGGCGTTACATTAATTGCCATTTGCCAGCAATGCATATCTCTTGAAATAAACATGGTAACATTTTGCAGGCTCCAGGTATTAAAATCATAGTACATGGTACCACCTAATTTCCATTTGGGTGCAAAGTTGAAATCGCCATTTAAATTAAGGCTTGAATAAATGCGTGTCGTAAAACCACTGTAATCAGGCTTTAACTGTCTTGAAAAACTCAATGCATAAGCAACGTTGACACTCCAGGGAATATTAAAATCAGCAAATTCAGCCGGATGGCTGCGTATATAGTCGAGAGTTTGCTGCTGTTCATCGGGGGTTATAAAATCTTCATTTGCTAATTTCTCTTTTGTTTTATCCTCATCTTTTTTCTTGCTTTGAAAGCTTGTTCCCATAGAAAGACTTCCCTGTGTAATACGCCCTAAGGAAAATTTATCACCCTGCCACATATATTTATCAATGCGGCGGCCTCTTGCATCTACCTGGTAGGGATCGATAGTTGTAGAGCCTGTAATATTCATTTTTTGAAAAAGTGTAGTGCTGAGCAATATGCTGAAAGGAGAAAGATTGAAGCTGTCTGCAATAAGATTGTATGATGAATTAATAGAAAGGTTATCGATAAGCCTTACTTTTTTTGTGGCGCCTTCTGTAGTGTCTTTCTTATCTCTCACTTTCATTTCGAAATTGTTTTGCAATCCGAAATTGATGCCGCCAAACTTTCCTTCTGAATAAGGGCCGAGCAATGAGCCATCGAAATAACTAAAGCGATAGACATTACCGAGGGAATCTATCTGTGTGTTATAATAAGAGCCGCCTGCAGTATTTGGTTTATAGCTAAAGCCAACATTGGGCCTTATCACATGCCTGATGGCTTTTATATTACTATTCTTATTCTTAAAATTGAGTGTGCCAAAAATGGCAGTAGAGGCGCTTAAACTAAATGATACTTCACGGGCTGTATAAAATCCCTTTTCCATTGCAGTATCCACTTTATTCAGTTTGTCATTCCAGCTCCTGGTTATTTTTTGCCCGTACCATTTTTCCTGGTAGCTGATACCGGGCGATACCTGCACTGGCCCAAGTGGCGGCAGGCTTAATGATATGGGAATATTATGTTGTGAACCCCATTGCATCGTATCAAGAATCTCCCCAATGTTGGTTTTCCTGTAAGGTGAATCGCTTTCAAAAAAAGAAAACTGGTTTAGTATCAGCCCGTTGTATCCAATACCAAGTTTCTCATACCATTTTGGTGAGCCTATTATTTCTTTTTTCTGAAAAGGGTAGAGGGTATTCATTGTAAAGTTTACATTGGGCAGCGTTACATTGTACTGGCCCGTCTGGTTGTTTTGGGAGTGGTTCCCGGTTACACTCAGGTTGTACCGTCCATCCTGTGATGTTTTAGAATATTGTATGGACGAACTGATCTGGTTGGTAAAATTGAGTGTTGAATTGTTCGGTACAAGCCTGTTGTAGGCCGTACTGCCAAAGTTTAAGTTGGCTGAAAAATTGGTACCTGGTCTTGCTTTACTGTCCATACTGTGGTTCCACCCTACATTGAATGTTCTTGTCCTCACATAATCGGGATCGCCTTTAAAATTGATATGAGTATTTTGGAAATCAAGCCTAAGGCCGCCACTGTATTTATATCTTACACGATATGTTGGAGAGAGGTTTATCGTAAAGCCACCGTAACTGTAGATATTCGTTCGTACAATAACGTCGAAATTGTCGTTAAGCACTTTATAATAGCCCAGGCCTTCAAGACCCAACCCATAGTATTGAGTACTGGTAAATTGCGGTGGCAGCAGACCCGAATGGCGCCCTTGTGTTAAAGGAAAAATACCAAAGGGAAGTCCTACCGGTATTGGGACGCCTTCAAACTCGGGATAAGCAATCCCGCTGTATGCCCATTTATTTGTAACCAGTTTGATGCGTTGTGCCCTGAAAGCAAAGTGAGGCGTATCAAGGTTGCAGGTGGTAAAACGTCCTTTGGAAGCAAAATACTCATCGGTGCTGAATTTTTTAATGCGTTCAGCGTGCACAAACATTTCGCCCTGCTTTGTATAAGTGCTTTTTGTAAGGCCTTTCTGAGTTTTAAAATCAAAAAACAGTGAATCACTTTCCGATTCCATTTCACCATCTTTCAATTTTGGCCTGTCGACCACCTTGCCGGCACTATCCTTTGTATAATATGCTTTAGCTACACTCGTTGCATTGTCCAGTTCAATGGTGCTTGCGCTAAGATCAAGGGTCTGGTATTTTGTATTTGCCTTGCCGTATAAAAAAAATTTACGTGCCTGTATATCAAGCACACCACTGTCGCTTGCTTCGTAGTGTACCGGGGCGTCGAGACCGTCTTTTGAAATGGGAAGATCAAGCGTATCCACTACAGTATAAGTGGAGTCCTTTATTTTTATCGAATCATTTTCCGCCAGGGGAGCTATATTTTTTTTTAATGTATCTGCCAGTGGTGAAGAGTTTGTTAAAGCAGGTTTTTGGATTGCGGGTTTCTTTACCTGTGCAGTTAATATTTGCGTTATAAACAAGAGTGGAAAAAAGCAGAACCATGAGAGGAACGCAATTGCTTTATTTTCACGGCGTTTAGTATGCATAGCAGATAGGGAGCGAAAATAGCATTTATGAAAAACCTCCCTGTGAAGATTTGTGTAAAGTGTAATAAGTCATTCATGATAAAGCGTTTATTCTACTTCTTTATATTTTTTTTGGCGGCTGGTTATTCTGTCGCGGGCAAGGGTAAGCAACAGAAACCGCCCCTGAAAACAATTATCATCGACCCCGGACACGGCGGCCAGGATGGTGGCGCACATGGAGCTGTTTCAACAGAAGCGCAGGTTGCGCTTGAAATATCGCTGAGACTGCGGGATATGATAAAGGCGGAAATACCTGATATAAATGTGCTGATGACCCGTGAAAGAGATGAATTACCCGGCGGGCTTTATAGTATACCCGCTGCCCTGAGATGGAGAGCTGAATTTGCAAATCAAAATAACGGTGACCTTTTTATTGCCATCCACCTGAACGCATCTTTAGGTAACCAGAGATACGGTAAGCGTGCCATTGGCACGAGGCAGGAAACCTATTATGTGTACCAGGGCAAGGGTAAAAAGAAAAAGAAGATTGCAAAAACCCGCACTGTTACTGTGTATGAGCGATACAAATTACCTCCAACAGTAATGGGTACGCAAACTTATATACTCGCCAATGACTGGTACGAAAAAAAGAGAAGAGCGGTAGGTGAAAAAAAAGAGTTGTTTGAAGGGGAGGGTATAACGGATTCTATAGGCCAGGAATTGCCGGAGATGGATCCTGTAGAAGCAAGGATACTGGCACAGCAGTACACAAAGTATTTTTTTCAAAAAAGCCTTACCCTCGCTACCTATTGTGAGGAAGAGTTTGCCCAGGACGGGCGTTACAGTTGGGGTGTACAGCAGCGGGACTGGGATGGTATTTGGGTATTACAAGCCACGCAAATGCCCAGCATACTTGTGGAAACAGGGTTTGTTGATAACGCCGAAGAAGAACGGTACCTGAACAGCGACAAGGGTCAGGAAGAGGTAGCACGAGGCATATTAAATGCTATTAAACGCTACAAAGAGATGCTGGAAAACCCCGTAAAAGAAGCATCTGCAGCAGACTCAAAGGACGCAAGTGGTAAATAAAAGGCCCACCAGCTCTTCTATTTCTAGTCTTGCCTTTCTTGTCTTATTCTCACAACTATTTTGTGTTGGCTCAATGGTTTATGTTTATTTTGCCGTATGGCATGGAAAGTATCTAATGAAACCAAGGTAGGGGCGCTTACCGCTATTTCAATCACTTTGCTTATTCTCGGGTTTAATTTTCTAAAAGGAAAGAACCTGACCAAGAAAAGCAGGTACCTGTATGCCCGCTTTCAAAAGATTGACGGGCTGGTGCCGGCAAACCCGGTAATGATGAAAGGGCTTACAATTGGAAGTGTTTATATGACCGAGCCGGGTGATGCCGATCTGAATTCAATAATTGTAACCATCAGGCTTGATGAAGCAATTAATATTCCTGTAAATTCATTGGGAACTATAAAGACAGGTCTTTTGGGTTCTAATTCACTGGAAATTTTGAAGGGCGATGCAACCACCCATTTGCAACCGGGAGATACGCTTAAAACAGTCGCTAACGGTGGACTTTTTGGGGGCATAATGGAAAAATTGGAGCCAACTCAAAAGAATCTTGATAAGGCCTTGTTATCTGTTGATACAGTACTTACAAAAGTAGGCGGAGTTTTAACTGAACAGGCACAGGCCGATCTGCGGCAGACACTTGCCAATTTAAATCATGTAACAGCTAACCTGACACAAACAACCGCTTCCATTAATGCATTGCTTAATGCGCAAACAGGTGCATTAACCAAAACGGTTGCCAACCTGCAGCAATTTACAGAAGTACTTTCTGCAGTAAAGGATAAACTTCCTGTTATCGCCCAAAACCTGGAAACAACCACAAAAAATCTCAGTGAACTTGAATTTGATAAAACCCTTAAGACGATCAATAATGCCATGACTTCGCTTAATGAAACAATAGGGAAGATCAATAGTTCGGATGGTACGCTGGGTTCTTTGATAAACGATAAAAAATTGTACACTAATCTTACAAGTACCATCAACAGCCTCAACATACTAATGCAGGATCTCAGATTAAATCCAAAGCGTTATGTAAACATCAGCGTGTTTGGTAAAAAAAATACCTCTGCTCCATTAATGAAGCCACTTGCGGAAGACTCTCTAACGGGAGAACAAAAAGCACCGTAAAATCAATGTAAATTAGTCAATAAGAAAAGCAATTTTCAACGGCTTTAGAATGAGGATAAAACTTCTTATTGCAAATCACTATTTAGATTTTCTTATCCATCTGCATTAATTATCAATTATCCATTCTTCAATTATCCATTACTTACTCGCATGTTTAAAATCGGTATAACAGGTGGTATTGGATCGGGAAAGAGTACGGTATCCCGTTTGTTCGAACTGCTTGGTGTGCCCGTTTATTATGCCGATGATGCTGCTAAAAAATTAATGAATGAAAGCCCGGAAATAAGGCAGAGACTATTGGAAGTATTTGGTCAGGAAGTTTATTCTGGCAATGAATTAAACCGTGAATTGCTTTCAGCCAAAGTTTTTAATGACCCCGACCAATTGAAACTATTAAACAGTATCGTACACCCGGTTGTTATAAATGATGCAGAGCAATGGATGCATTCACAAAATTCTCCCTATGTATTAAAGGAAGCAGCCATTTTTTTCGAAAGCGGTTCTGCTACAGGGCTTGATTATATGATCGGCGTGTATGCGCCTGAAACATTGCGTATAGAGCGGGTAATGCAACGTGACAGCATTAGTCATAACGAAATACTGGCACGCATGAGCAGGCAGATCGATGAGGAATTAAAAATGAAATTGTGCGATTTCGTTATTCTGAATGATGAGCAGCAAATGCTTATACCCCAGGTGCTTGATCTTCACAGGCAATTGCTGGAGAAAGTCTCACAGGCTTAAGTTTAGCCTGTAGGTATAGGCTTATCCGCATTTAATATTGTTCCGCTAACAATAAACAATTGAGCTAAGCCATAAGTAAAAATGATAGAAGGCTCTGAAAATAAAAATGGCGTATTAAACTTAGCAATTGCCAGCATTGAATCGGAAAGCATAAACAATAAAGCACCTGCAACAAATAAATGCTTTACCAATTTTGGTAAAAAAGGTTTTGCACTCAATACCTGGAGCATCATAATGGTAATAACAAGAATATAAAATGCTACCGGCATCACCAGGTCTCCAAGTGAAGGCAACAAAAATGCCAGCATTGAAACGGAAAAGAAGATCACCAAAAAAGTAAGAACAGGATTTTTGCGAAACCATCTTGTTCTTCCTTTGTTATACTGATAAAAATAAAGGACGTATGTTAAGTGAGTGCCGAGAAAACAGGCAAGCCCAGCTATGAAAAACCCTTCTGCTTCACCGGAAAAAAGCAGGAGAATGTCGCCCAGCCATGCAGCAATAACACCAAAAAGAATTAGCCGCCAATTTTTTTCTAATGTATTTTTTTTATTAAATAAAAGCCCCACAAGCAAGAGGGGCATCAGTAATATTTTAAAATAGAAAGAACCTGTTGTCCAGTTTATAAAGAGGGCAATGGTATCAGCAATGAGTACCAGCAAATAAACCCATATCCAGTATTGCTTTAAAAACATTGAATTGATTTTTCACAGAAGTGAATTCAATCAGGGATTTATCTTTTCAAGTTTTATTGGCCTTGCATAAAATTTTCGGAGCGAATCAGCTTTGCGGGCTGTATCGGCAACAGCACTTTGCATTATTACATACATACTGAAGTTTACAGAATCAGTTGTCTCCATAGTTACCGGGTTTTTATTGCCCTTATACATTTTAAACTTACTCAGCGCTTCTTCTTTGCCGGTGATGTACCTGAAATAAGCTTTCCATTGAGGTTCCGAATTCATGTTATTTAGAGCCGGTGAAGTAAGTTGAGAACTTGTATCTGCAATTTGATTTTGAGTAGTATCTTTTACTACCGGTGGTATTTCAGCAGGCGCCTGCTTATTTAGAAAATTTGACCATACATACCAACCCCCGGCACCCAGCGCAAGTATAATCACAACACCCAAAATCCACTTGACTGCACCTCCGCCGCTTTTTTGCTTTAAAGGAGCTTCGTGCAGTTCTTTTTTTAATGTTGTTTCTGCCCGTTCTTTGAGCCTCATTGGCTGTGGAGCATCACCGGAAGAAGTTACGTAATAACCCGGTTGCAATTTAACAGACCCATCATTTTGCTTTGTAAAAGTGCCAAGACCTGTTATCTCATAAGGATTGCCAATATTCATTAGTTGCCTGGCCAATTGTAAATGGCTCTCAATATCCGATAGGGCAAGTGGTTTTATTTTTCCGCTTTGCTGGGCATAAAAAGTTGCAAATCCATCATCCACATCAGCCTTCAAATTGTATTCAAAATGTAGACCATCAACCGGGATCAGCCTGTTTTTATGAATAAAATCATCATCGGGTATCATGCCATCAAGTGTAACCGTTCCAATACCCTCTAAAGAAATCTTTTTATGCTGATAAAAATATTTTACCAATACCTGTTCAAAAGTCACTATTCACTCATTTATGTACCGGTGCAAAATAGCACATAATCGCTTTACCGGTTAAAAACGTTTTTGCCATTGCCAGTAATTAACATAAAGCAGGGGTACTTTTGCAAAAACATTAAATGGTTGTGCTTACGCCGAAAGAAGAAGAGTTTATTGCATATTGGAAAGCCAACCGGCAGCGGCAAAAAAAGTGGCTGTACCAGCTTTTGGTGGGCTTACCTGTTGGTCTTATACTGTCCGTACTTATCATTGTAAACTTTTCCAGCGGATGGTACAAGAGAGCAGACATGATCGCTAACAGCAGCTTTAACCCTATAGTTTTGTATGTAGCAGCAGCACTCATTGCCATTTTCTTTGCCGTGTTTTCAAAAAAATTCCAATGGGACCAGCAGGAGCAGCGATACAGGGAATTATTATGTAAAAAACAAAAGAACAGTGATTCAAGTGCAGCAGAAACAAATGATAACCAGTCAAATGAAAGTAAAGAGAATTAAAATGAGGATAGCTTCGATAGCCTTAGCGTTTGGTTTGCTGATAAGTGCCTGTTCAAAAGATGAAGGATGTAAAAATGTCCCTGTTGCCGATGAAGATGCCGCACTGGTTGCATATAATACAGCACATGCTATTACTGCCACAAAGCATCCGAAAGGACTTTATTACCAGATAATAGATCCCGGGAACAGCTCAAAGCCTGTTTACAACAGCACAGTTTACGTAAAATATGTAGGTAAAACCCTGGATGATGTAGTTTTTGATGAGCAGACTTCTCCCGGTATTGCAGGATTTTATTTGCCTCAGCTTATTGAAGGCTGGCAAATCGGTATTCCATTAATTGGAAAGGGTGGGCGTATCCTGCTTACAATACCATCCGCCCTGGCCTATGGCTGCCAGGGTGCTCCTGATGGGACATTACAAAATGCACCGTTATATTTTGAAATTGATCTGGTGGATTTTCATTAGGCAGGCGTAATTTCAATTTGAATTATTTGTGTGATGCTGATGTAAGATCGGATGCCTGTCATCTGTTGTCTGCATCTGTCATCTGTCATCTTTTCAATTTATGCCACACGAAGCCATTTCCGTTTTTGATATGTTTAAAATTGGCGTTGGACCAAGCAGCAGCCATACTCTTGGTCCATGGCGGGCGGCACAGCGTTTTGCAACCAAGCTTGTAGCTGAAGGACAGGTCAATCATGTAACAAAGCTGGAAGTAATATTATATGGTTCATTAGCTAAAACTGGCAAGGGCCATGGAACTGATATTGCTGTAATGATGGGTCTTTGCAATGAAGACCCGGAAAATATTGATGTAAATTCCATTGCTCCAAAAATTGAGGCCATCCAACATAAAAAATCTTTGCTATTGGCTGGCCTCCGGGAAGTTCCATTCGACCCCGAGACGCAACTACATTTTTTATTTACGGAAACCCTGCCGTTTCATCCTAATGCACTTACAATTATGGTGCGGTTGGATAGCGGTGAATCTATTGCAGAAACCTATTATTCTATCGGGGGCGGATTTGTAGTGCAGGAAGGAGAAGCCCGGTCGGCCAAACAATCAATAGAGCTACCTTTTCCAATTAATACGGCCGATGATCTTTTGCATTGGTGTATGAAGGGACTTGCCATTCACGAAGTGGTAATGGAAAATGAAAACACGTGGAGACCTGAAGTCGATACAAAGGCCGGCATTTGGAAAATTTGGGAAACCATGCGGGATTGCATTTACAGGGGATGTCATGCACCCGGTCATTTGCCGGGAGGGCTTCACGTAAAGCGAAGAGCGTTTGAACTGAATAAAAAACTGCTTCAAAACAAGGATTACAGTAATTACGGAGAATGGCTTGAGCGAATAAAAGAAGGCGGCAATTCATTTCATTTTATACTTGATTGGGTAAGCTGTTTTGCACTGGCAGTGAATGAGGAAAATGCATCATTCGGCAGGGTGGTTACTGCACCCACTAACGGAGCTGCAGGAGTGATACCAGCAGTTCTGATGTATTTCATTGCTTTTTGTAATGGGAACGATAAGGAAAAGATCATCCGTTTTTTACTGACGGCTTCGGAAATCGGAAGCATCTTTAAAAAAGGAGCCACTATTTCTGCTGCAATGGGTGGATGCCAGGCTGAGATAGGAGTAAGCAGTGCGATGGCCGCAGCTGCTCTTACTGAATCTATGGGAGGTTCGCAAAAACAGGCCATGATGGCTGCCGAAATAGCAATGGAACATCATCTCGGTCTTACCTGCGATCCTATTGGCGGTCTTGTGCAGGTACCATGCATAGAGCGTAATACAATGGGGGCTATAAAAGCTATTACTGCAAGTCAGCTTGCTTTGCAAAGCACTCCCGATTTTGGTATCGTTTCTCTTGATAAGGTTATCAAAACAATGTGGGATACGGCCCTTGATATGAACAGCAAGTATAAGGAAACTTCCGATGGCGGACTGGCCCTGCATATTCCTATCAGTTTGGCAGATTGCTAACGATCATATCATTTATTCTTCTGCGTTTGCAGCCCAATTTATATTCTTCTGAAAAAGTGCTTGCGACGCAACGATGATGCCATGAAATGATACCGCTGGTATCAAAATAATAAAAGTCATTTCAAATTTCTAAATGATTCTTCCCTGTTTTGCTCTTTATAAGTTCATTACTTTACACTCCTAATAAAGTAATGTCCATGAAGATAAAAATGCTGTTTGCATTATTTGTTTTTTTCTCTTTTAAAAGCTTAGCTCAAACGCATGATTATTGGTTACTGATTGGTACTAATACCAGCAATGGGATTTACGTTTATAAGTTTCATAGCGAAGAAGGCACTGCTGATCTCGTAAGCAGTTATGTCTGTAAAAATCCTGGCTATCTTAATCCATCGGCCGATGAAAAGTTTGTGTATAGTGTTACTGAAGCCGGCGGTGCCACAGCCGGCAACTTGAGAGCATTTACATTCGATAAACAAAAAGGTGTTTTATCGTTTATTAACAGCCAGACAAGCAGCGGTGCGAACCCTGTGTATGTATCTGTTGACAAAGCAAATAGATGGGCAATAGTAGCTAATTATACAGCAGGCAATTTATCCGCTGTTCCAATATTGCCAGATGGTTCATTGGGAACACCTGCACAGGTTATCACGCATACCGGCAGCAGCATTGTAGCAGGAAGACAGGATGCACCGCATGTACACAGCGTTATCTTTTCTCCCGATGAAAAATTATTGATCGCATCGGATCTTGGAACGGACAGCATTATTGCTTATCCTTTTAATGCTACACAAAACCAACCGCTTGATGTAGCCAGCAAATTAAAATTAAAAACTGTTCCCGGCTCAGGCCCACGGCATGTGGCTTTTTACCAGCCAAAAAATTTAATGTATGTTATTGAAGAATTAAGTGGTAAAGTAGCCGGCTATACCATTGCCGATACGGGCTTCATATCCCGGTTTGATATAGTTTCAGATATTGGTGCTACTGTAAGTGGGGCCGATATTCATGTTTCACCCGACAATAAATTTTTGTACACTTCCAATCGGGCAAACACAAACAACATTGCCATCTTTTCTATTGATACATCCAATGGCAATCTTAGCAATGTAGGTTATCAGTCAACACTTGGAACTACTCCGCGGAATTTTATGATCGATCCAACGGGTAATTATTTGCTGGTAGCAAACCAGGGCAGTGGGACTGTAGTAATTTTTAAAAGAGATAAACAAACTGGTTTGCTTACCGATACAGGAAGACGTATCAATGTAAGCAGCCCGATGTGTTTAAAAATGGTTGATGCAGGTCAATCGAAGTATAAATTTTTAGGAGTAGATGTGAAAGTGCCAGATGAAAAATAATTGATAATTGTTTAATTGATAACGAATAATTGTCTTATTATCTAATCCTTTATTCCGCTCACCACTCACCATTCACGGCTCACAATTCACGATTCACGACTCACCACTCACGACATCTATTGCTGAATAATTTCTGGCACCACCAAATTCTTTTGTACCGAAAATTTCTTGCCGGGCTTTACAATGATCTTACCGCCGTTTTCTACAGTGATATTTGTATCGACCATACATTCACCACTACCAGTTGGATCAATAATAACCTGCATTCCATTGGGAAGAGGATTGGGAGGAATTAGATTATTTAACCAGTTAGAGGGATTGCTCCAGTTGCCCGAATTTATAAAAATATAACCTACAATACTGTTATTGATGCGAATGATCGCAGCGTCAGTGGTATCGTATCCATTTGTTGTAAGACCTGCTAATATTATATTGCCGTCTTCCTGCACTGAGATTGCCCTTGGCTCGCTGGTATGATTTGGAACAAGACTAAAAAAAGAAGAACCACTCATTCCAAAATCATTATCAGTTGTTCCATCGCTGGTTATTTTAGAAACGGCAAAATCGTGTGTCTCGTTTGTTCCGGACAAGATAAATGCTCCATCTGTCGTACGCTTCATAAAACGAACTGGATATGGCAGATCAAAGACAGCCTTACCATCACTGCTAAAAGAAGCATCGGGTGTTCCATCGCTTTTATAAATCGCAATTCCTGTGTTTCCATCAATACCATTTACTGCATTACAGGCGAGTACTATTTTGTTATCATCAAACAATTCCATCCCCGCAGGAATAACTTTTTCTGCAGAAAAATCAGTGATCAACTGGTTGCCGGAATTGAAAGTATTATCAATGGCTCCGTTAGTATCATATCTTCTGGATACCAAATTTGAGCCGTTGTTATCTGTGCCTGTTATTATTATACTTTGATCGTCCGGGACTGCAACATATACTGCCCTAAAATCGCAATTAAGCTTTCCGTCGTCATCAAAGCTGCTGTCAATACTGCCATTGGTGTTAAAACGAAGAAGATAAGAAGAGGTGACGGCTGTTTCTAAATCAGCAGAAGATGATACCAACAATATTTTTCCATCGCTTTGTAAAGCAAGATGCAGGCAATTATCTTTTTCTGTTGGAGTAATACTGTATACCACTTTTCCATTTGTTCCAAAAGAAGCATCTGGCTTTCCTGTGCTGTTAAGGCGTAGTAAGAAAATATCATAACCACTTATAAGATCTTTAATATTCCCGCTTAAGATAATCTTTCCGTCGGGTTGTATGAGCATGTCCTTTACTTCTTCAGCCATCGAAACCGAAAGTGCTGCGGAGCCATTAATGCCAAAGCTATTATCAAATATTCCGTTAGAAGTATAGCGGGAAACGACTGTTCCGTAAGTAAAGCCATTAAAATATTTTCCTGCTGTAATTAATTTTCCATTGGATTGTATAGCTGTAGCATTCACAGCGTTTTCATATTCTCCCCCAAAACCTGTAGTCGTAAATTGCTTTCCATTGCTTCCAAATGAATTATCAATGTTGCCGTTCTCATCAAATCTTGCGGAAGAAAGAACAAACCTGCTAATGCTGTCAACAGATCCGCTTATGAAAATTATATTGTTATCGCTTTGTATTAAAGGTATGCCACCATAGTCCAAACCATTGTTCATGTTGATCGTCGTAATACCATTTGTTCCAAAGGAATTATCAAAGCTGCCATTTGTATTTAGTCTTGTCAGGGCATATTCGTACTCTGATTTGTTCCGGTAGAAACCACCGGACAATATCTTTCCATCAGGCTGTGCTTCAATAATACCAAGCGATACAAAGTTTTTATTACTGTTTATAAGCAGCTTGCCATCCCCATCAAAACTATTGTCAGGAACACCACTTGTATCATAACGAAGAATGGAACTATATTTTACAAAACCTGTATCGTAACCTTGCCCAATACAACCGACAACAATTTTACCATCACTTTGTATAAACATGCGTGATGCCTCATCTGTTATTGCGATGCCGGGATCTGTTTGTATAATACCCGCAGTGCCAAAGCTGTTATCCAGTGCAGTTGTTGCAGTAAGTCTTGCAATCAGTATATCTGTTTTGGCAGTTGCATTAAAATACTGGCTGCCTGCCAGCACAAATTTTCCATTTGTTTGCAGTGAGAGTAAATTGAAATTTACTTTTCCGGTTACTCCTGCATCAACAGCAGCATAACCGCTTACACCAAAACTGCTATCGACAGTACCATTGCTGTTTAATTTTAAAATGGTTGCATCGTCTGTTCCTTTTTGCCCCAGTACTACAATTTGATTATTGCTTAAAACTTTTATATCACGCCCATAAAAATTGCCGGCAGCAAAGTATTTTCCATTGCTATTAAAAGAACTGTCGAAACTGCCATCAGTTTTAAGCCGTACAATAATTGCGGCACTGGCAGAAACAAGAGCAACTATCTTTCCGTCGGGCTGTAATTCGATGGCATCAATATTATCATCACTGCCTGTAGTAAAATCGATTGCAAGAATTCCGGTACCATTAAATGAATTATCCAAGGTTCCGTTACTGTTATAACGAACTATTACCGCCATGGAATTGCCATCATAATCTGCTGCACCCGCAGCCAGTATCTTTTCATCGCTTTGTAAAATGGCATCTGTAAGATTGATGCGGGGAAAACTAAAGTTGCTGATGACTTTGCCAGCATTACCAAAACTGTTGTCTAATGTTCCGGGCTGAGCAAAGGATAGGACAGTTATAAGAAGTAATAGGTTTGTACAAAATAATTTCATCTTATGATAATAATTACCATCTCACGATCAGCTTCAAATTTACAAGCCTTGGAGTAAGCCGGTTCGGTACTGCGTAAGTATTGTTCGCAAAATCTTTTATCAGTGCATAGCTGATCGTATTGCTTCTGTCCAGGAGGTTAAATACTTCGAAGTTCAGCCACATATTTTCGAGCTGGCGGAAAGGGCTGTGACTGCGGCGCTGGCTTTTGTCTGCTGTAAGCAGTTGGTAACTAAAACCAATATCGACCCTGATATAAGAAGGTATTTCAAGAGCATTCCTGTAGCGGGTGCTGCCGGGAATATTGTACGGTAAGTTAGTGCCATACAATGTTTGCAGAAATACCTTAAAATTTTTATTTGTAGTAAGATAGTCACTAAAGAAAAGGCCAAAATTTAAGCGCCTGTCGGTGGGACGCCGCAGCCAGCCGATATCTACACGCTGGCTATCAGCAGGTATTTGGTCTTCCGTATCAGGGCCAATCAGTTCACCATCCTTATTATAGTAATTGTTGTAAAAATCATCGTCAAGATTCTCCATGGTTTTCATAAAGCCAATGCTCACCCAGCTTTCAGCATCCTTTACCAGTTCTCCAAACAATCTTGTTTCAACTCCATAAGCGTAGGCTTTTGCATTATTCTCCCCAAAATAGCGAAGCCTGACATTGTCGATATCATAAGGTACAACATCCCTCATGCCTTTGTAATAGGCTTCCATGCTCAGGCGCATCGGACGTTTCAGTCCTTTGAATGCGTAATCAAAACCACCACTAACCTGCCAGCTTTTTTGTGCTTTGAGATCTGTATTTACAGTGCCATCATAACGGCGCATTTCCCGATAGAATGGAGGCTGATCATAAATACCCGCACTCAGTTTAAATATGATATCTTTTTTCCAGCTTAGCGGAGAAAAGCTGATACCTGCTCTTGGAGAAATAAGAAATTCATTATTAAGTGTATTGTAATTATACCTTACACCTGCCTGCAGCGTAAAGAGATATTTTGTTGTGTCAAGCGTGATGTTATCCTGTATATAACCACTAAAACGGGTGACATCAATATTCGATCTTCCTTTTGTACTGTTATAAATCACCAAAGGACCTGGTGTATTTGGAAGGCTGTAACCTGCACTGTCATTATATTCCCATTCGTTCAACCTGTCATCAATTTTATTGTGTTCAACAGTAGTGCCAAACTGCCAATAGCTTTTTTTCTTTTGCAGAGTGCCTTTTACAGATGCATTCATTACCTGTATATCGAGGTAATTGCGTGCATAGTTTAGAAAAACGCCTGCACCTAATGGATTTGTGATTTGTCCATAATCTGCACTGCTTTTATCAAACTCCCTGTCTCCAAAAAGATAAGCACCTGCTACGTTGATGTTTTCTTCTTCTTTGTTGTTGAAATAACTAAGCATGCCTTTCAGCTTGAATTTTTTGCTGAAAGTTCGTGTGGCAGAAAGTCCGATCATTCGTGTGTTGTATTGATCTACTTCACGGCCCTCAAAATATACATCAAGTCCAAGGTTGGAACTGAACATTGGAGTAAACACCGATGTGGTTTGTTTGCTTTCCTCAGGTACTAACGTGAATTTTGTACGGCTCATATTGCCAAGCAATTCCAGCAGCCAGTGATTATTAGGTTGCCATGTCAGGTATCCCTGCAGATCAGCACTGTTTGGAACATAATTTCCTTTTGTTTCCTGGCTGCCTAAAATGTTTCGAAGGGTACGGTTGCGGACACCCACCAGATAGGTGATCTTTTGTTTTGGAGCTGCTCCTTCGAGGTGAAAACCCTGTTCGAGCAAACCAACATAAGCGCTGCCATGAAAACTTTTCGGCTGCTTATATTCTACATCAAGCACGCTGCTCATTTTATCGCCGTATCGTGCCTGGAAGCCACCGTTGTAAAAGTTTACATTTCTTGCCAGTTCAGGGTTGATAAAACTTAAACCCTCCTGCTGCCCGCTTCTAACGAGATATGGTCGAAAAACTTCGAAGTCGTTCACATACACCAGGTTTTCATCATAGTTACCACCTCTTACTTCGTACTGGCTAGAAAGTTCGCTTCTGCTGTTTACAAAAGGTTTAATCATTGTTTCAATACCGGTGATGGGAGAGGGGTTTTGTAATGCCAGTTTAGGGTTGATCTTAATTAGCCCCGCCTGTTCTCTTTCTTTCCGGTTATTGGTCACTGTTACATCCTGGAGTGTACTTACGCCGGGCTCGAGAACTACTACTATTGTTTCCTTTTCGCCCGGGCTGAGGTAAAAATTCTTTTGAATTGTTTTGTATCCCGTAGAACTGAAAACAAGTGCAATTGCCCTTCCAGCCTTTACCTGGATACTAAAACGTCCGCTGTCGTTAGTTGCTGTGCCTGATTGTCTTCCCAGTATAACTACAGAAACACCAAGCAACGGACGGGCATTTTCATCTTCTACACGGCCACTGATAGTTGCGTTTTGTGCATAACCAAATACAGAAATGAGCAGCAGTAAGATCAGTGAAAAAAAGCGGGAAAGCCTCATATCAGCAGTTTGTAAACGGCGGGAAATTAGGAAAGAATGACGGATTGGGTGGTTAAAAAAGAAAAACGATCATTTGAGGGTAAAAGTGTTCTAACCAATACACATTTCTTCCAGAGTTATTTTTACCTGATAAGGCCAATTGAAAAATAAAGCGATAGTTGTGGAAATATTACTACAAAAGAAAACAGGACCTGGTTCTTGCAAAAAATAAAATGAAAATGATTGTTTTCTTTTCTCTGCTTTCCTTTAATTTAGTAATTGTTAATCATCAGGTTATGGAGTTGACGCCTCCCATTTTTCCTGAAAACCCCTATTGATCTCTGTTGAAAACAACAATTTGAAGAGACTGTTAACGCTGTCTTAGATATTGTTCTTGTTATGCTATTGCCTGCACATTAATTCTTAACCATAAACTTATGAGAATGAAAAATTTCACTTTGTTTTTCTGCCTTATTGCATTTGGACAAATTCAAGCCCAAACCTGGGATGGGAGTGATGGTACTGACTGGAACACGCCTGCCAACTGGAGTGGCAATGCCGTGCCGTTAATAGGCGGTTCTGTTACTATACCCAACACCGCCAACAAACCGGTACTTGCCGCCAATACAACCATTGCATCTCTTACCATGAGTGCGGGCAGCGCCATTGATTTTAAAGGCTTTACCCTTATAGTTTCGGGCAGCTTTAATATACAGGGTGCCACACTGAACAATACCAATGCGGGTGCAGATATTGTATTGACCACAAATGGGGCTGCCACTAACTATTTCGGAGGAAATACAATCAACGACAACATCACCATTAACCAGACGGCCGCAGGAATTTTATATGAAGGCTATTCCAATAGCGATATTTTCAATGGAAATACAACCATTAATATAACGGGTACTGGTACATCCTATACCTGCTATAGTGCAAAATCATCTTTCAATGGCAACCTGGCCATCACCCGGTCTACTGTGGGCGCAACCTCTATTTTGAATGCAGGATTTAATGCGCTGACAGGGAACCTGAGTTATACAAACAATGCTGGCGGGGCGAGTTCCATTAACCCGAGCGGTATTGTATCTGGAACTATAGGAGGTACGATAAACATCACAGCAGGCGGAGCAGGCAATCCTGCTTTCGAGATGCGCAGAATAACCAACCTGACAACGGGCGGCACCATTTCCGTACAAAACAGCGGCACTGTTGGCATAACCGATGACACCCTTAAACTGGTTGCGCTGAATGTGAATGGTTTTACGACAAGCGGTTCAGACGAAATGAGGCGAAACTCCATAACCGGCAACGTTAGTTTTTCGGAAGCTGTCACCAATGCCGGCACTGTGTACATAGGCGGAAATATTATCACCGGTACCACAAGCTATGGATCTACTACGGCAGCTACATGGTATGAGGGATATACAGAGGCCAGTACTAATAACGGGAATACAACTATTGATATCACGGGTACCGGAACTTTTTATACCTGCTATCACCAAAAAACAACTTTCAATGGCAATCTTACTGTTACCCGAACCAGTGCAGGCGGTACCGCTCTTTTTAATAATGGGTTCGCTGCTTTAACCGGCAATTTTAGTTATACAAACAATGCTGGCGGGGCAAGTTCTATTAACCCAAACGGCGTTGCATCCGGAGCTATAGGAGGTACCGTGAATATCACAGCAGGCGGGGCAGGCAATCCTCCTTTTGAGATGCGCAGAATAACCAACCTGACAACGGGCGGCACCATTTCCGTACAAAACAGCGGCACTGTTGGCATAACCGATGACACCCTTAAACTGGTTGCGCTGAATGTGAATGGTTTTACGACAAGCGGTTCAGACGAAATGAGGCGAAACTCCATAACCGGCAACGTTAGTTTTTCGGAAGCTGCCACCAATGCCGGCACTGTGTACATCGGCGGGAATATTATTACCGGCAACACCAGCTATTCATCCAATACGGCAGCTACCTGGTATGAAAGTTATACAAACAGTGATACTTACAATGGGAATGTCGCATTTAACAAGAGTGGAGCAGGTACTATGTCTATTGCCTACAACGATACCTCCTATGTCAACCAAAACATTGTATTCAACGCCGCAGCCGGTATTGATATTAATACTGCCCTGAATTTTGGTGGCAATACCAGTGCTACCATTGAACAATTGGGCACGCAGCCTATTATTATGCCAGGTCTCATCATGGAAAAAACAGGTGGTGCAAACCTTGCCTTAAATGATTCCGTAACCATTGCCACTAAAGGCACTTTTATCAGCGGCAACATTGTTTCCAGCGGGTTAAACCGTCTAATTTTTAGTGACAACGCAATACAATCAGGCGCTTCCGATAATAGCCATGTTATTGGGCCTGTTATCAAAATTGGTAACGATGCTTTTACCTTTCCTATCGGCAGCATCAGTGCTATGCAATCTGTAGCCATGACGGCACCTGTTGGAGCTACCACCCGATTTCGTGCCGAATATTTTCCGATGAGCCCACATCCAACTTACGATACTTCCAAGCGGGCCGTAGGGTTAGCCGGGATCAGCGGCTGTGAATATTGGAAAGTAGATCGTGAAGTGGGTACAACTAATGTTATACTTACATTCGACTTTGGCGGGCCCTGTCTTTGCGTGGAGCAACCTGCTAACCTTCGCGTAGCCCGTTGGAGTGGGGCGCAATGGACGGATTTAGGCAATGGCGGATTTACTGGAGGTTTATCAGATGGTACGGTTCAAACTGCGGCTGGGGTAGCTGACTATGGCGTGTTTACTCTTGGCTCGTCTGCTTTGGTTGGTCCATCTGTTTCCATTGCAAGAAATGTGGCAAACCCGGTATGCATTTGCCGCAAAGTAACTTTTACAGCAACGCCTGCCGCTGCGGGTTGCGGGCCTTCTTATCAATGGAAAAAGAACGGTGCGAATGTGGGAACTAATTCTGCCATCTATTCGGACAGCACGTTGGTAAATGGTGATGTGATTTCTGTAGTAATTACGAGCAGCGCTGCCTTTGCTTCACCGCCTACTGCTACCAGCACGAATACTTTTAGTATTACCACCACCGATCTCAATACATGGACGGGCACTACAAGCAACAACTGGCATTTGGCAAGTAACTGGTCTTGCCAGTCAATACCTTGCGAACTATCGAAAGTAACGGTAAATCCCGCACCAAATCCGTGTGAAATTTTAAGCGGACAGGTAAAGGTCATCAGCCTTACAGCCAATGATGGCAGCGTGTTCAGGGCATTGAACGGTAGCACATTGCAATTAAAATAGAATAAGAAAAGAGAATTTGAATGATAACTTCATGGCTATCGGGAAACTGATGGCCTTTTTTTATCTGTGCGATGAATACCATCTTTCTTTCGGGTTAAAAGCTCTAAAAAGACAATCAGCAGAAAGATTCTACTTGTTGCTTTCGCAATATTCGAATAACCAAGGACGATATCCTGTAGTAAATGCAAGCACTTCGGTTAGGACTATAAGCTGTGCACCCGGCTCATCTGTAAATGTTGCTTCAGGTGTGTTGATGAATGTGTTGAAATGATATCGAGGATTTGATAAGAGTAACAAGAATAGTAAAACGGGCGGGGCAAAGAGTTCTGCCTGTTTTTTGACGGCTATTAAAAGAAGATGTAAATATTTGAAAATGTTTGTAAGTGTTTGCACGTACTTTAGTTGCGTATATTTATGAGTTGTGCGTCATGGCAGGTGGATATCCAAATTATTTGACCATTCAAGTTAGCTAACAACTTATGACGACAAAAAAACTTTCATTAATACTTTTGCTAATCGCATTTATAGTTGTTGGGTTAATTATAACCTTTAGTAATCCATTTACTTTAAATTTCCTTACGCTGCTGGACGAAAACTCAAAAATCAAAGACACAATTCGATTTGAAATAGTAAAATCTCTTTTGCAACTTTTAGTAGTTACAATTATCGGAGGAATTATCGCTCAATTATTTAAGGCAGCAGAGTTTACCAAACAGCAAGCTCAAGTTTTTTTGAATTTAAGAATGGACTTTTTAAAACGCTTGGGAGTTCTCTACAGTGCTGTAAAATTGTCCCGCCGAGAATTAAGAGCAATCGGACTAACAACTAAATTTGGAGACAATCCAAATATTGATACAAAAGAGAAGCGACAAGTTTATATTGATCAGATGAAGCGTCTCAATGAATTGCAACTTAGCTTGGAGGATTTAAAGAGAGAAGCACAAAGCTCACCGGCCTTATTCTCATTCAAGAGTTTATCTAATGAAGTAAAAAGAATGGAAGATTATCTAAGGCAAATCCTCAATGAATTTGCCCAAGTTCATCCCCGACTAAAAGAAGCAAATAATATTGAATTAACTGAACTTGAACGACTAAATGAATTTACCTGTTCCACTAAGCAACAGTTCCAATTTAACCGTTACAATAGTAAAACAGATTACCGTTTTAAAACTCATTTCTCTCAAGCATATGACAAAATAATTTCGATTTTCACAGAATAGATAATATTGAATAACAAAGCCACGAACGCACAACATTGCTATTGCCAATAATGGGGCTTGACATTGGAGCAATCAGCAGCGGTAATTCTGCTGTGCTGCAGCTTGGGGCTTGACGAATAAAGTCCAGCTTTAGTTCTTACTATTTAACTTTATCAAAAAGCCAGGCAGCGGTTCCGGCGGACGAATATAAATTCCCCACCATCGGCAATACCTGAACGTTATCGGTCATAAAAGCCAAGTAAATGACACCAACCTTTTTTGCAAAACAGGCTGATTTTAGAAAGTGGCTACAGAAAAATCATCAAAAGAAAACTGAATTACTTGTAGGGTTTTATAAGGTTGACAGCGGTAAACCAAGTATGACCTGGTCTCAATCGGTTGATGAAGCTCTTTGTTTTGGATGGATTGACGGCGTTCGAAAATCTATCGACAAAGACAGTTATCAAATTCGCTTTACACAACGAAAATCAACGAGTATATGGAGTGCAATTAACATCAAAAAAATGGCGGAGTTAACACGGCAGGGACTTATGCAACCAGCCGGGCTTGCGAGCTTTGAAAAAAGAAAAGAAGGTAATTCTAAGATATATTCTTACGAAAAAGACGAAGTAGAATTAACTCCCGATTTTAAAAAGCAATTTAAAGCAAACAAAAAAGCTTGGGACTACTTTCAATCACTCGCACCTTCATACAGAAAGATATCAGCACACTGGATAATGAGTGCAAAGCAAGAAACAACCCGAATAAAGCGACTCAATCAAATTATTTCAGATAGTGCCGCAGGAACTAATCAGTGGAAAGACAACAAATACAAGAAATAACAAGCACAAAAAACGGTAACAGAGCGTTGGCAAAAGCTGGACAGACAGAAGTTCAATTGAAGATTTTTCATTACTCAGCTTGGGTTCAGGCACGACAAGCAACACTGAACTTTTAGTTCTTAACTTCAAACAAACTATTTTTAATCAGCAGTGGCTTTGGAAGGCGGAATACTAATTTCCAGCCTGCACAAAAGCCCGGTTCGTTAGCTGTCACTTTTAAAATCTACAACTATGGCCATTCTTTTAAAAGTTAGAATTTTACTCTGTGTAGTCTTTATTCTTTTTATTTCATTTACTTCGGTTTCACAGAGTAATTCATCTAAATCCCTAGACTTGATCGAACAAATAAGGAAAATTGAAAAGCAATTTGAAAACGACTTAAATAAAATGGGAGTTGATTTTGCTTTTGAAAAATATGCAGCTCCAAACGCAGTGATCAAAAGACAAAATGATTCCCTGATGCTTGGGCCGAAAGCAATAAAACAATATTATTCCAGCGATAATTACAAAAATGCAAAAGCGTTTTGGTCTCCCGACTATATCGACGTTTCTCAAGACGGAACAATGGCTTATACTTATGGAAAGTATCGTTGGATTATGTCTGACAAATCAGGGAAAACTCAAGAGTATACTGGCATCTTCCACACAGTCTGGAAAAAACAACCAGACGGAACATGGAAATATGTCTGGGACTAACAACAACAGTTAGCTTGGCAGTCCTGAAGCTTGGCACCACATCACCAGAGCCTTGATTGTTTACTGCCGTTGTTGGTGTTTTTCACCAACAACCTCTTAATCCTTATATTTATTATCGTAGTTACTACCACCAGCAACAAATGACAAGAAGGAAAAGATTCCGGCCGGAGAAGGGATAAATATTCAACCCTCATATAACGCTACTTCAATTTTCTCTTCACTCCTTCAGAAGTCATCTTCACATTTTTAATATCGCCGTCAACACCAAAGAACAGTCGGTCAATGCACACAACTCTGTGGTCACGCTCAAGGTTTGGAATGGGCCGGCGGTGGTACACAATATACCATTCATCCGTGCCGGGTATGTTAATGACTGAATGATGCCCTGCGCCTGTAGCAATCGCTTCATCTGCTTCCAGTATGGTAGCTTTTCTTTCAAAAGGGCCCAGCACATTATTTGAAACTGCATACGCGACTTTATAGGTGCCGTTTGTCCAACCACCCTCTGACCACATCAGGTAGTATTTCTTATTTCTGATAAACATAACCGGCCCCTCTACATATCCTTTGGGCGTAATTTCCTTCACCAACATGCTGTCGGAAAAAGGGACCAGGGCCGTAAAGTTTTCGTTCAACTTTCCAACATTGCACCTGCCCCAACCACCGTACATGATATAATATTGACCGTCTTTATCCTTAAAAACATATTGATCAATCGGCTGGGCATTGTTATAAAACTTATTGATTAGCGGTCTGCCCAGGTAATCTTTAAAGGGGCCGCCGGGATTGTCGGCAACAGCTATGCCGATACCGCCTAATGTGTCATCTGCCTGGCCGCTGCGTTGCCTGCTTTGAATATCGTTAGCTGAAAAGAAAAGGAAATACCGCTTATCTTTCTTAATGACAGCAGGAGCCCACATGGCCATTTTAGCCCATTTTATTTTAAAAGTATCTACTATGTGCGGATGTTTTTTCCAGGTGACCATGTCGTTTGAAGAAAAAGCATCCAGGAACACTTGTTCTTCATACCTGGCTGAATAGGTGGGATATATCCAATATTCTTTGTCAAAGATTATACCTTCCGGATCGGCGTACCATCCATCTATCACTGGGTTTTTTTGGCTGAAAGCAACAAGTGAAATGAAATAAAAGGAAAACAAGGAGCAGGTATTGCGCAGTATATTTTTATACATACATCAGCTATGATGGAATTTGGTTCAATTTATGAAAAGTCTTGTAATCTGCAGTCATTCGGGAGTTTGCGGATAGCGTGGTAACGCACAACATCGGCTTTACAATATGATGGCGATGAATAAGGGCGTACGAATGTAATTCAACTTTATTAATAAATTTAAACGGACGGAACATGGAATACCGCCACATCATCCTATGCTTCACATTGCGTTCATTGTATAGCAGGCGAAATTTATATAAATTGACAATTATCTAAACTTAAAGATTGAAGCCTTTAAAGCATTTGGTTTAGAATTTGACCAAATCAATCAAGTGATCAAATACTGAAGTAAAATTTTGATTTAGCATAAACCAAAATCGTAACATATATTTAAAGGGGCAAAGAGTTAATTTGAACCTGGCGGAAGTTCATGAATCTGCTTTTTATTCATTAACCAACCCGATATAGTATAGACCCAAAATGAAAAGTGAACAAATTCAGACATTGCATCCCCAACCGGGCAAGACTAACAAGCGTATTTCATTAGAAAAGTACAACCTGATTAAGAATAACATTTTATCCATTTTAAAGAATGTTGAGCTGACTCATACTGAACTTATGGAGAAATTGTATGACAATGTAAAAGACAGTTTTGAGGGTGGCGTTCAATGGTATGGTGAGACTGTAAAACTTGATTTAGAGGCAAGAAAAATTATAGAACGAACAGGAACTAAGCCTCACAGATATCGAATGCGAACAACGAACCGATAGTTGATACAAAACCACCTAAATGAGACATAAAAGAGGCCATCTCAAATGAGACAGCCTCTTTCCTGTTAAAACAATCCTTACGTTACGGTCCGGTGGGCAATATGGAGCACTTTCCGGAAATATCAACATTGCGGCTGTTGATCACATTCAGAACTGCACCGGGTCTTACCTGCACACTTGCTGCTACGGCATCGGCCGTACTTACCACACAGTTTGGTAAACCATCAGGTACTATTACATGCGTTATTATAGTAGGTACATGACCGCCGCTCCAGTTTGTGGCTGTATGCCAACTGGTGTTGGTAGCACCTGTCCAGGTAGCTATGTCCTGTTTTACCAATACAGACACTGTATCTGAACAGCCATTATCATTAATTGCTTTCGCTTGGTAAGTACCAGATCCAGCTGCACCGGGATTACCTGTACTCCATGTCACTGAATATCCCGCTGTGTTATATACTTCATTGAGGTTTATAGGATCGCAGATGATAGTTATAGTAGTGTCATTTGCAAAATGTGGTTTGTCATAAAAGTTGAGGGCATAAGAAGTGTCGCTGATCAAAACCGGGTTGCTGCTCTTGACTCGTATTTTATAACCACTTCCATCGGGTGGCATACTTGCTGGCAGCTTGCATTTGATCAAGCCATCGGTTGTAGCAGTGATAGTTCCTATTTCGGTTTCTGCAGCAAAACTTCCTGCACTGTTACTCAGGTATGCTTTAAAGGTATTACCTGCATTGTAAGACCCTGTTATATCATAACCTACATTAAAGCTATCCTTCACACACATACTTGTTTTTGCCACAGAGTTTACAACAATTTTTGGCGCTGCAACAGGAGTAGCAATGGTGAAGCTATCCACATTGTCAAGGCTCCAGGTACCAAATGCATCTTTACTGCGGAAGTACAGTTTGTGTTTGCCTGCACTAAGAGCGCTTATATTGGATTCAATTACCTGGTCGGCCAAATTTACTTTTGGAGAAATAGCTACTGGCGTTCCTTTTCCATAACCAGGATCCGTATCAAGGTAATATTCCACATTAGTAATGATGCGATGCGGTATAGGTTGGCCATTGTTGTAAGGTTTAAGAAACAGCCAGCGGTTATCGAGACTCCATACACCATTTGCATCTTTGCTTCTTACACCGATAATATGCACTCCTTCATTGAGTGGGGTCATATCAATACTAAAAGAAAGACCGCTCAAATTTTTGCCGGCAACAAGGGGAATGGAATTGCCATTGCCATAACCCGGATCCTGGTCGAGAAACCACTCAGCACGGGTGATATTTGGTACTGGAATACCTCCTCCGTTATTGTAAGGTTTAAGAAACAGCCAGCGGTTATCAAGGCTCCATGCACCATTAGCATCAAGGCTTCTTATACCAATAATATGTACGCCTTCATTAAGTGGTGTGGTATTAATATTAAAACTCAATCCTGCAAGATTTGTACCTGGCACTATGCTGAGAGCTGTGCCTTTGCCATACCCCGGATCGGCATCTATAAAATATTCAACCCTGTTTATATTCGGTACAAGAACAGAACCACCGCCAGCATAAGGTTTGAGAAATATCCATTTATTATCGAGGCTCCATGCGCCGTTTACATCACGGCTCCTTACCCCTACAACATGCACACCCTGGTTTAGAGGTGCCATATTTACCGTAAATGAGGTAGTAATGTTATTGGTGCCTGAGAACGGAACATTGATCCCGTTGCCATACCCAGGATCGGTATCTACGTAGTATTCTACGCGGCTTATATTTGGCTGTGCAATGGAGAATAGTGAGTGGTGAATGGTGAATAAAATAATCGCCATTTTTTTCCAACTGCTTCCATCCCGCAGCTTACAGTACCAGCGATGTGGCTTTATGTTTGAAAATATTTTTGATAGCATTTTAAATGAGTTGTGTAAACCAAACCGGTAATTACCCGAATCTGGTTCCAATTTGAAATATTGATTCGCATTAGAAACAGATCCAGGTTAATTATTCCCCTTTGTACTCAGGTTTATCTGTATAGAAGTACCGGTGGGATTATTGCCATCGGGACTTGAAAGCTGGTAAATGGAAGGAATAGAAGGCAGAGTACTGAGTTTGTAGGGTGCAGGACCTCCATACATTCCTGCATCTACAGTACTGCCGGGCCGGTTGGCCGTTAGGGCCGGGCTATTAGCTTTTAACTGATAGCGTGCATCGGCACTGACACTTCCAATAACTGGAAATGCTGTAAAAATATTTGCTGCGTTAGCTATCGGGGTAATAATGTTGCCCGTACCGGCACCCCAATTTTGCGGGGTACTGCTTTCCAGGGCAATGTTATAATTGAACACGGTATTACCTCCGTTGCTAAAAGTAAAATAGTTATAATTACTTGGGGCAGAGGCATTGGTATAACTTACCAGGATGTTGTTTTGAAACAGGTAAGCACCGCCTCCAAAATTAATGGCGGTTGTATAGGAAAAAGTACTGGCCCCACCATTTGTTCCATTGGCAGTTCCATCGTAAACCCAAACATTGTTGGAGATATTACCGCTGTAGGTATTGGAGCCGCTTGTGCTTAATTGGTAGATCAGGTTATTACTGATGTTCATGTTGGTGGAAGTGTAGCCTGGTGAGGTATAGTTAACCATGTTAACAGAATAGTTTTCCAATACCTTTAGATTATTGATGCTGGTGGTGATATAACCAAAGTAAACAACTATATCCCTGTTTCTCCGGATGGTGATGTCATTGGCACCGACATAAAAATTTCCGTTATGAAATCCCATTATTACTGTGCCGTCACTTCCGGCATTTAAATAAACAGTACTGGCTATTGATTCCCCTGCAAATGCCTGCTGATTTGCGTTACCCTTAGGAGCAGTACCAGGATCCAGCAATGTGCCATTGCCAATTATTATCAGTTTTTTTGTAATTGTTCCACCGAGAGTTGTTGCAGGGAACATATAGATCGTATCACCCGCAGCGGAGGCCGTTTGTGCTGCATCAAAAGTTACATAATCTGTGCCCGCCACTTGCGTTCCAAAAAAACCTACCCTGCGGATCTTTGCATTTGCGCATACGGCTACGAGGAGTAATACAGTTACAACGATGGAAAACTTTTTCATTTTAGATATGGTTTTTAGTTAGAGAAAGAATGATTATTTCGAAAAATACAACGGTTTAATTGCCCTTGCAAGAAAACCTATTGAAATAATTATACGGTTTATTAAACGGAAAAGAAACAGGCAGCATTGTTAATTGCTGCCTGTTGTCTGAAGCAAGTAAGTAAACAGTTATTATCCTGGCGGCAAGGGATTACATTTTGCTGTGATATTTGCTTTGCGGCTGTTTAGAACATTTAATACTGCACCCGGCTTTACCTGCAGGCTGGAGATGTTTACGTCGCTTACACTCAGCTCACAAATATTCGGCGTGCCTGTAGCAATGATTACATGTGTTTTTTCTGAAGGCACCCTGTTGATACTCCAATTACCAGCAGTATGCCAGTTAGTACTTACAGTTCCTGTCCATGTGGCTATGTCTTGTTTTACAGTTACAAATGCTGTATCGGTACACTTAGCTGTATTGGCGCTTGCAAGCCGGTAAACACCCGCTCCTGCGTTTGCAGGATTACCTGTATTCCATTGTGTTGTAAATCCGGTGGTATTATAAACAGCAGTAAGATCTACTGTTTCATTTGCGCATACAATAAATACTGTAGTATCGTTAAAAGAAGGCTGGTTAAATAATGTAAAAACAGTATCACTTACAATGCCGGTAACAGCAGGATTGCTGCTTACAACTCTTACTTTGTAAGCATTGCCGTCAGCAATATGAAGTGGTATGGTGCAGTTAACAATGCTGCTGACAGTACCTGCAAAACTGCCAATGGCTGTGGGGGAAGTAAAGCTTCCCGCCGCATTGCTTAGTTGCACAGTAAAAACATTGCCAACATTGTATGTGCCTGTGGCATGATAAGAAAGTTTGAAAGAAGTAGCACCGCACATGTTTTTGTTGGTAATACCATTCACATTAATAGAAGGCGTAGCAACCAATGCAGCAATTGGGAATGTAATAATATTAGTAACACTCCATTTGCCTTCAGCACTTTTACTACGGATATATAAACGGTGATCACCAACTGAAAGCCCTGTAATATTTACCGGCGATATGTAGTCTGGGATATTAAGAGCAGTATTAATGGCAATGGGCACACCTTTACCAAAGCCAGGGTCGGTATCTATGAAATATTCTACATCGGCAACACCCGCCGAAGGATTAGGCGTTGCCCTTACGAACAGCCATCGGTTGGTTACACTCCATCTGCCGGTTGCACTTTGTGAACGGATAAAAAATGAATGCAGCCCTTCTCCTAAGGAATCAATATGTAGACTTACAGGTATTGTGGATAGATCGGGGCCGGGTGTTACTGGGATAGGAATTGCATTTCCAAAACCAGGATCTGTATCAAAAAAATATTCTGCCCTCGTTATATTAGGTGCTGCTACAGGTATCGATGATCTCACGAATAAAAATCGGTTGGTAACACTCCAGTTTCCTAAAGCGTCACGGCTGCGTACATACAAGCTGTGCAATCCTTCTGAGAGACCTGTTAGATTTACACCTACCACTATATTGGCAATATCAGGCGATGCAGCTACGGGTACATTCGTTCCATTTCCAAACCCAGGATCGGTATCAATAAAATATTCTGCTTTGTTGATATTAGGTGCTGTTACTACAGGGCTAAGACGGACAAATAAAAAACGGTTGGTAACACTCCATTTTCCATTAGCATCCCTGCTGCGTATATACATGGAATTAAGACCCAGTGGAAGATTGGCTATATTGGCAACAAAACCTGTGTCAATATTATTGCTGGCAAGGATGGGTACATTGGTGGCGTTTCCAAACCCGGGATCGGTATTAAAAAAATATTCTACCCTGTTGATGTTTGGTTGCGCCCAGCTTACTGCGCCCCAACAGCAGCATACGATTATAGCGATAATCTTTTGCATGGTTGATGATTTGTAGAAGTCTTGGATAAGCCCAAAACTTCTGAGTAAGCTTTAATTATTGCTGCGGGTGCTGAATGTTACATTCATAGTATTGCCGGTAGGAGCTGCAGGGGCACTTAATTTATATATGGCTGGTATTGCCGCTTGCAGACCGGGTTTAAAAGGACTTGTTCCTCCATAAGCCCCGCAATCCACACCAGCTACCCCGGCTCCCTGTGCAGGATTTGCTACGACGGTCTGCAACCTAAAAGCCGTATCAACAGCACCATTGGGATTAACAAAAACGGATGCCATACTTACACTGTTCACATTACCGCCTCCCGCAGGAAGAGAAGTATTACTGGCAAGATTGTTTTCGACAATACTATTGGTAAATGTGAAAGAACCGAGTTTGTTAATAATATTATTCTGGAAAGTGGAATTTTGCATAGCCTGACTTGCTGCGGCCAATTCTGCAAAAAAAACATTATTGACAACAGTGGCAGAAGCAGTTGCAGCGATACTCAGGTAATAAGAAAAAATATTATTGGATATTACATTGCTGTTACTATTGGTGAAGGAAGCGGCATATAAATAATTGTTCAATAAAATATTATTGCTCGAAATGTTGAAGCTAATGGCAGCTTGCATCCTGCACCTTTCAAAACGAAGATTATTGGCATTGCCGATGGTTCCTCCTGAACTCATATTGCAGTGGAATACTGAACCTGAAGCTGATACATTATTGATAATTAAGTTTGTAATAGTGCCGGTGATAGGGGAATATTCAACTCCAGGGTTAGCTGGCAGAAAATCACCGATGCTGATAACGGTCAATCTTTTGGATACAGTAAGATTTCCATAGTTGGTAATAGAGGGTTCAATGTGTATGGTATCACCATCCACAACAGCAACATTATCATTGGCCAGCTGTGGTGTAGTATAGTCCGCAGACACACCGGGTATATTATTTACCCTCCATATTTTGGCAGAGGAATTAAGACATAAAAAAGCCAGGACAATAGTAAAGGAAATGATCTTTTTCATTTTGTGCAGTTTTTAAAGTTTCAGTTATGAGTTCCGAAAATTTGTAAAAAAGAAATGACTGCCGGCTTTAATAAAATATTCTCCCTTGCAGTTTGGTCTTAAAGTTTTTAGTATGCAGAAACCGGGACTGTAAATTAGAGAATGAAATTCCCTTTTGCAAGTAATTCACGAATTATTTTTTTGTGGGTAAATAGCTGCGGGATTGCATTTTCAAATGTAAAAAGGAGAGCTTTCCGGCAATAAGGATCAGGGGTAAAGGCAAAAATTAGTTTAGCCGTCTATGCCGTAAAAAGAAAAATTGTGAAAGCTTGAATCGTGAGTGGTGAATAGCGAAGGCTGTAATCTGTCATCTTTCATCCGTCAACTGTCATCTTTATTCGTTATCCACGATCAATGCAAAAACCGCATAATTGATTATATCCATATAGTTGGCATCAAGGCCTTCGCTCATAATCGTTTTGCCCTGGTTTCGGATGATCTGTTTCATCCGGTGCAGTTTCATCAGTATCAGGTCGGCAAAACTTTGTTGGCTCATTTCCCGCCATGCTTCGCCATAGTCATGGTTTTTGTCTTCCATCAATGCTTTTACAACCGACACCTGCTCGTCGTACAGCTTACTGCATTGTTCTTCTGGCACATCTTCTATCTCATCATCGTCTATCTGGAGCTGTATCAAACCAATAATGGCGTAGTTGATAATGCCTTTAAATTCACTTGGAATATCATCTTCGATCTTTTGTACCTCGTTCTCCTGTATCATTCTTATACGCCGGGCCTTTATATAAATTTGATCAGTTACCGAAATAGGGCGCAGCACCCGCCACGAAGTGCCGTAGTCATGGGTTTTTTTTATAAAAATGTCTTTGGCTGATGCTACTACTTCATCATATTGCTGGCTGGTATTGTTCATTTTTTTTCTTTTATGTACAAATGAAGAACGATTTAGCATCGTTGTTTCCAATTTACTGCTTTGCCACGTAAATTGCTCACTTGTACAATTGATATTCTAAGCGGCTAATTTCGTTTGCTCTAAAACATTTCAAAAATAAGGGAAGCCAGATGTTCACCCTCAACTGCAAAGGAAAACTGCTAACAATTGATCGACCCATCGTTATGGGTATCATTAATATTACCCCTGACAGCTTTTATACCAGTAGCCGCCAGCAGGCCGTTGACGGATTATTACGAAAAGCTGAAGAGATGTTGGGAGAAGGCGCTGCGATACTCGACATTGGTGGCCAAAGCACCCGCCCCGGTGCAGAAATAATTGGCACAGATGCAGAAATGGAAAGAGTTGTTCCAGCAATTGCAGCCATTCACGGGCAATTTCCAGAAGCCATTATTTCAGTTGACACTTTTCATGCAGCAGTAGCCATTACTGCTGTGGAAGCAGGTGCATATATAGTTAACGATGTAAGTGGTGGTACAATGGATGATGCTATGCTGGATACAGTTGCTTCATTGAAAGTTCCTTATGTATGCATGCATATGAAAGGCAACCCAACCATTATGCAGAAGAATCCACAATACCATGATGTGGTAAAAGAAGTGCTTGATTTTTTTATTGAACGTATTGATACCTGCCGTAGAGTCGGCATTCATGATGTCATCATTGATCCCGGGTTTGGTTTTGGTAAAACAATGGCGCATAATTTTTCCCTGCTAAAACATCTTTCCGTATTTAAGATGCTTGAAAAGCCGCTGCTGCTGGGTGTTAGCCGCAAATCAACCATTTATAAAACGCTTGGCATCACTGCCGATGAGGCATTGAATGGCACCACAGTTTTAAATACAATTGGACTATTAAATGGCGCTTCTATATTGCGAGTGCATGATGTAAAGGAAGCGGTAGAAGTGGTTAAACTGATGCAGGAAATGGAGAAAAGCTAAAATAAAGAGATTGCTCATGATGCTCCTGGTTGTTAAACCCTTTCAACCTGGTTTCCCTTTCATCCGAACACCAGAACAATCTCTTTATAGATTCTTATTTTGCGGGCGCCGCTACTTTCCGAAGTGCTGGCGTATTTCTATACAGCGCATCGCCATGCCAGTTTTCAAAATAACTGCCCAGTTTGTCAAAAAATGCTTTTCGTGCAGCTTCATCCGGCCAATGAGCCTTTTCTAACTCGTCCTGGGCTTTGTTCGCTTTTTCCATATCGGCTAATGAAGCATATACAAAGGCTTCAATATATTCCCTGCTATCCGCACCATAAGCGTGGCGGGAGGGATAATATCCTTTTACCAGGCTGTTTTTCAGGGTTACATTTTGATCATATTCATCCTGCAGTTTTCTAAACTCGCCAGGTTTGCCATCTTTGGGAAAGGCCCGGTGCATTGTCCTGACAGCATAAACCTGCGAAGCTGTATCTACCGGTAACATTTTCGAGTTCGGCAATATCGTCCGGATCTCATCGGAGTGCCTGGAAGTGTAGAATGCATTTTGTTTGTCAAAAAAGGCCTGCCTTTGAACCGAATCCGGCCATGCAGCTTTGGCAAGTTCATTGTTCCGCTCATCTGCTTTTTCAATGTCTTCCCAGGAATGATAGGCAGTTACAAACAATACTTCAGAATTATCATCGGTGTAATAATGCACCAAGACATTGGCTCCGAGTATCAGTTCATTCTTTGCGGTCACCTTATTAAAAAATTCTTTTTCTACAGCAAGCCAGTCCTCGTAAGTTTTATTGGAAGACCGGTCAAAATGCGCTTTGGTCACAACAATGATAGTAGGAGCATTTTGGGCAAATAATAAGCAGGGCAAAAAAAACAGCATTCCTAAAATGCTGATCGACTTTTTAATTCTCATGATTGATTTTTTTAAGTTATTGAAAGTTAACACGGGTAAGATAGAAACAATAAATTTCAATAATACTATGATTGAACTTTTATTTTTTAGTGAGGAGCGATATTCTCTGCTGCAGTGACATTTGGAAAAAGATATGGAATGGGTGAAGTATTACATAATAAAACCGCCGTGTCCCTTCAGGAAACACGGCGGGGAAAGAGTATAACTATCTTTAATCAAACTTAAAATAAGCCATTCTGTATTCATTATAATCCCCGCTTCCCATTTTTACTTTATGTATTGGCACCAGCAATAGTGAGTCGGAAAGTTCCATTATATCTTCCGGAATAGCTATAAAATGTTCTTCAGACATGTCTAGTAATATCTTTCTTTGCGCCTGTCCGTTTGCCTCAATAATAGCTGCTGCAACTACATGGGTGGTATAGACATCCGATCGGTCAACTTTTTGATCTATCGGTTGTAACAGGTTTTTTGGATGGTCATTATAAAATATAAATATCTTGTTCTTATAAGCCTTCGCATAATACCAACTGCCAACGTGGTTCCCAAACTTGGTGACAAACGGAGCTGCACTTATTCTGAAGCGTGGGATCCGGCTAAAAAAAGTTCCTTCTTTTGACAGTCTTATATTAAACATAGGGCCTGTATAAGCATTTGTAAGAGCCTTAGCAGATTCAGAGTTAGGAACATAGCCACAAACCATATCTAAGCTGCCGTCATTCATTTCAAATAGCTGGCTGTTATAGTTACTTTGTATTCCTTTTTTTGAAGTTCCCCAGCTGTCATTTGCCATTTGGCTGACAAAAGTGTCCGGGAATGGATGCTTTTCAAATTTTTTCTCAAAAGTATATGTGATGCGATTGATACTTGCATTATAAATGCCCATGCTTTTATTGTAATTTTTTACTCCTTCATAGTATCCCCCAGCCACATACAAACGATTTCCATCGGACGAAAGCAACAAGTGTATATTATTCACAAGGGTTTCATCTCCCAATAAGATAGGAATATCTTTTTCTTGTTTTTGAGTAAAAGCAACTACATGATTGAGACTTGCTATATCTGACCTTTTATCAGCAATAATTTTATAAGCAATAAAAACGGTACCGCTATTATCGATAGTTACACTTTGTATCCTGGTCCAACTGTCTTCGTTTAATATGCCTGTTTTATACCACTGCATCACAAGATTCTTATCGAGTACAGAAATGAAATATTTGTTTTCATTACTCGCAAACAGTAAGTTATACTGCTGATCGGGAGAGTTATAAAGACTGATCTTGTCCCTGTCAATGAGTTTTTTATCTGCTTTCTCAGTGCCGCCAATTATTTTGGGTGGTCCCGCTGACAATGTTTGGGGGTCAATTTCCACTGCAGCAATACCACTGTTTCCAGTTTGGTCTTCCAGTGATTTGTATAGCATAAATATTTTGTTGCCTACTTTTTTTAGGTCCAAAGTCTTGTCAGTTATTACCTCACCGTTTTGGATTGCTGTTTTATGAGCGATGCTTCCTTTATTATTTAATTGTATTACTTCAAGTCCGTTTTTGTGCGAATAGGCTCTTGCTTTAATATTTATTTCGTCATAATGGAGAAATTTATTGCTATCAATCTGAATTAGCTCGGTTGCAGCCAGTGGCAAATTGTAGTCTTTAGTAAGTGTTGCTGTTACTTGTGCATAGCCTGTTTTTAATAATTGCAGGCAAAGGATAAAAAAGAAAATAGGTTTCAGGTTCATGCGATAAATTTTATTTAGGTTAAAGAAGATTTCAGGCAACAGGTTAGTATAGCATCCTCACTTTGATCGTTTCTTTTACATGCTTTAGTAATTCAAAAGCATTTTTGCTCAATTGCTTGTCCACATCCAGAACTACATAGCCTATCATTTCATTGGTGGCGAGGTATTGTCCCAGTATATTAATGCTGGCATTGCTAAGTGTAGTATTTATTTCGCTGAGTACCCCGGGTACATTGCGATGTATATGCAGGATCCGATGAGCGCCCGCCAATAAGGGCAGGTTAATAGGCGGCACGGTATGCGAACCGTAAGTAATGCCCTTCTCTAAAAAATTAACCAGCTTGGAGCTTACATCAACTCCTATATTTTCCTGGGCTTCCTGTGTGCTGCCACCAATATGCGGGGTCAGTATCACATTTGGCAATCCCTGTAAGGGCGTTGAAAAAGCGTCACCATTTTTTTCGGGTTCTACCGGGAACACATCAATGGCAGCACCACCCAAATCGCCATTTTTTAACGCAGCCGCCAGTGCTTCAATATCAACGACTTCACCACGGGCGTAGTTTATAAGGATGCTTCCCTTTTTAAACTGCTTAATGGCTTGTTTGTTAATGAGATTTTTTGTGCTCTCAAGTTCGGGTACATGCAGGCTTACCACATCGGCTCTGCCAAGCAGCTCTTTCATGCTTTTGCACGCCACAGCATTTCCAAGCGGGAGCTTGGTAAGGGTGTCGTAAAAGATGACCTTCATTCCCAATGCCTCGGCCAGCACGCTCAATTGGCTGCCGATATTACCATAACCTATAATTCCAAGTGTTTTCCCCCTCAGCTCAAAACTGCCTTTGGCATCTTTCATCCACTTGCCTTCGTGGGCAGCTATATTTTTATCGGGTATGCGCCGGATGAGCATTATGCTGCTTCCAATTACCAGTTCAGCCACACTGCGGGTATTGCTGTAAGGAGCATTAAAAACTGTGACCCCATGTTGTGCTGCACTTTTAAGGTTGACCTGGTTGGTGCCAATGCAAAAACAGCCAATGGCCTGCAGTTTAGGTGCATGGTCAAGCACTTTTTGGGTGATGTTGGTTTTGCTCCGGATGCCCAGCATGTGAACATCTTTCACCTCATTGATCAGGTCTTCTTCGTTAAGGGCGCCGGTATATTTTTTTACACTGGCATAACCTGCATTCTTTATGTTTTGGATCGCCGTTTCGCTGATGTTCTCGAGCAGCAGGATATTTATTTTTTCTTTCGGGTAGCTGGTTTTAGTATCGCTCATGCCGCGAAAATAATAAGGCTTGCGGGATGTTGTAAAAAAAGACTGGCTACCGATGCGTCAGCCAGCCAAAAGGGATGTATGCAGAACAATTCTATTTTTCTATGATAACCTGTAAAATGTTGCTGCCGTTTGCATTGATAACCTGTACAAAATATTGTCCGGGTGCAAAGGCAGCAGTGCCTATAGTCTGGAACCGGTCATGCACTTGAGTGGTGTAGATCATCGCTCCTAAAGAATTATACATTTTAATAGTGTTCTGATCTTCAAGACCGTAAATAAGTATTTTTCCCTTTGCCGGGTTAGGGTAAACATATGGTTTCCCAATAACAGTTAACTGCGTCTTTACAATAGAAGAATATTTAGACAAACCACCTGCTTCAACCATCTTGATACGATAGTAATTTGTTCCTTTCATTGGTTTTAGATCTGTAAAAAAATATTGTTTTTGAGTGGAGGAATTGCCTGCGGCGGCCACCTCTCCAATACTTGAAAATTGAATGCCATCTATGGAGCGCTCTATTAGAAACACCCTTGTGTTTTGTTCAGAAAAAGTGACCCAGTTAACCCGGTTTGTGCCGGAAATGCTGGCGGCTGTTATGGCTCCAAAATTTACCGGGGTAATGCCAACTATAGTAAATGTTGCCGTGAAATTGGTTGGGTTGCTGTTGTTATTGTCGTATTTGGTAGTGCTGCATCCGCCACCATTGTCCTCGCCGGTTATTTGATAATAAACCTCCAGTGTATAGGTTCCCTGCGAATAAGTTGTAAGATTGATATTGCCATCATTTCCACCCCCGTTTCCGCCTCCAGGAAATTGCCATTTCTGATCAGCAGGATTGCAGCAGCCACCACCCTGTGCAAGAGGAAAAGAGTTGGGAAAACCGCTGCATCCAGCGTCTGTACAATTGGTATAAAAGCCCAGCCCGACGCCAGTAAAAACAGGACTTACCGGCCGCATTCCCACTGGATAAACTGTAAAATACATAGTACCGCTGCACACATTATCGGAGCCTCCTTTGTAAGATTTTATTTCTCCACCGGCTAAGATCAGTTGCCCTGAATTCTGTGTATATGAGCCAAGATTTGTGCCCTGGTAACCAAGACTGCCGATATCCTGCCCATTGCCCGGAGCGGTCGTATTATAAAATGAACTGGTGCCATTGATATTTACATAAACAGCGCTGGCATAACTGCCAAACATGCTGTAAGATGCTGTTGAAAAAATAAGACAAATCGCGGCAAGTAAATTTTTTCTCATAGAGCTATAATTTTGGTATGTGTAAAATATACACATTTGTAAATGTAAAGGTTTTTTGAAAAAAGAACATCTGTCAGCAATCAACTATTTTCGAAACAAATTATCTTTTTCTATCAGAAAAGATTTTTGCAACAGAATTGAGAATTTATTTGCGGGTTTAAACAAGAACTTAATGAAGTGGATCAATAGAATAATATCAATAGGAATGATTTCGCAGTTGCTGCTTTCGTGTAATAATAATTCTATAGCAAGAAAGCCTGTAGCAAAATTCTTGTGCAGAATTATCGACAGTTCCGAAGTAAAAAAATACAACGATACACTTACTTATTTTTTTGACTCTGTACTAAATTCAAAAGGATTTTCCGGGGGGATACTGGTAGCCAAGAACGGGCAAATTTTATATGAGCATTACCAGGGGTTCGAAAATGAGGAGAAAACGGATTCTATTACAGCAGATACCCGTTTTCACATAGCCAGCACTTCCAAGACATTTACTGTAACAGCTATTATGCAACTGGTGCAATTGGGAAAATTAAACCTCGATGATTCACTGCAAAAGCTTTTCCCATTGTTTCCATATAACGGCATTACTGTAAGAAATCTTTTGAACCACAGCAGTGGCATTCCTTTCTATGCTAATTTTTTTCCTAAATACAAATGGGATAAAAAGAAGATAGCTACAAATGGCGATATATTATACATGCTGTATGCGTGGAGACCGCCGCTGGAATTCACTCCCGGATCACGCTTCCGGTATTGTAATACGAACTTTGCTTTGCTTGCACTCATTGTTGAAAAAGTAAGCGGACAATTTTTTCCGGATTATGTGCGTGATTCTATATTCAATCGCTGTGGCATGGAAAACAGTTATGTGTTAAGTCAAAATAGACAGGGCGATTATATGCCATCCTGGAAAGGTGGCGGTGTTTATAACTTCGATTACCTGGATGCAATTTACGGAGATAAGAATGTATTAAGTACCTGTCGTGACCTCATGAAATACGACAGTTGTATCCGCAACAATGTATTGTTGACTCCATCTTCGTATGAGCAGGTTTGGACACCCTATTTCAGGGATACCCATTACCGGGATTCATTTGAATACTATGGGCTTGGCTGGAGATTAAAAGTGTTTAACGACAGTTTGAAAATTCCTTATCATAATGGCTGGTGGCATGGAAACAACTCAGTGTTTCAGCGGCTGATAGCAGATACAGCCGTTATTATCATTACCGGTAACAAGTTGACCAATCGGATTTATGCGGCGGGAAGGGCAGCTAATATCTTCCGGCAGTATTATTCTTCCGGGCCCACAGATGCAGAAGCATTGGTGCAGCAGGAGGAATCCGGAAAAAACAGGAAAACTAAATCACACGTACATTCATCAAAGAAATCACATAAAAAATCACCCGGAAAGACAAAGCAAAGTTCCCACAAGAAAAAGCGATAAGCAGGCAGATGAATATTTTAACTGCACATCAAATAAAAGAATGGGATGCATATACCATTGCTCATGAGCCGATAGCTTCAATTGATTTAATGGAGCGTGCTTCTGAAGCAGTTGTAAAATGGATACTTGAAAACACAATCTCTGTTACTTCATTTACTGTTTTTTGCGGGCAGGGTAATAATGGTGGCGATGGACTTGCCATAGCAAGATTGCTTCACGAAAAAGGGAAAAAAATAAATGTTTTTATTCTAAAGACAGGACGACCTTCTGCTGATTTTATAACTAATCTTGAAAGACTTCAATCACTTGCTATTCCTGTTGCGAATATTGAAGCTGATACTGACTTCGCTTTGATTCCTGATGACACCTGTGTCATTGATGCATTATTTGGCACTGGCCTCAACCGTCCTTTAGAAGGTCTTGTTGCAGCCCTTGTTGATCACATCAACAGTCAGCAAAAATTTACTTTAAGCATAGACATGCCATCAGGTCTTTTGGCTGATGATGCTACACCGGGTCCTCATATCATAAAAGCAGATCAGACACTGACTTTCCAATGTCCAAAGCTGGCGATGCTGATGCAGGAGAATGATATTTATACAGGCGGTTGGCATGTGCTTGATATAGGGTTGCATCCAGGATATCAGCCAATTGCAAATAAATGGGTATTGCTCAATTCGCCGTGGCTGAAGGTAGCAAAATATAACAGGCATGCACATAAAGGAATTCTCGGCCATTCATTGATATCTGCGGGCAGTATAGAAAAAATGGGCGCAGCGGTTATGTGTGCCAAAGCCTGCCTTCGCAGTGGCTCCGGGTTGCTCACAATGGCCGTGCCGGAGGAGTGTTATCACATTATACAAACAGCAGTGCCAGAAGCCATGTGCCGTCCCCAGGAAGAAACCGCCAATGAATATTTTTTACAGAATGCCAAAATAAATGCTGTGGGAATTGGACCTGGCTGGGCAGTATACGAAGAACAGATGGCATTACTGGAAGAATCAATTATAAAAGTAAAATGCCCCTTGCTTATTGATGCATCTGCGCTGTATCATCTCTCGCAAAATCCATCGCTGCTTACATTGAGGCCAAAAAGCTATGAAACTATTCTTACGCCGCATGCTGGAGAGTTTGTAAGGTTGTTTGGCTCTTCCACCAACAGTTTCGAAAGAATGAAGCTGGCTATTCAAAAAGCGAAAGAATATAATGTGTTCATCGTGCTGAAAGGAGCATATACACAAGTCATTACACCGGGTGGTCTTAGCTATTTCAACAGCAGTGGCAACCCGGGCATGGCCAAGGGTGGGAGCGGAGATGTGCTGACAGGCATCATTACCAGCTTGCTTGCACAGCGATACCCGGTTACATTAGCATGCACACTGGGAGTTTATGTACATGGGCTTGCAGGCGATATTGCTGCCGAAAAATTTACACAGCAGGGAATGACACCCATGGATATTGTACAATGCTTACCAAAGGCATGGAAGAAGTTAGGTGCCTGAGAATTTTTATGTTACCGGCTATAGTTCTATAGTATCATCCTTGTGTCACTCCCATTACCACTTTCTGCTTTTTAATAGACCATACGTTTTTTAAAGCCTTTTTAAACTATTACCTGCTACCTGCAGGTTGAATGGCAGGGTTAAAAGAAGGAGTATCTGTTATTTTTTATTAACGGTGGCTCATACTGGTTCTATTTTGTAATATTTGCATTTCAAATCTATCCCTAAGTTGAATTGCTTAAGGCATATAATGATCAAAAGAATAGCAGCAGCAACACTAATGGCACTGTTGCTATTTATTCATGCTGTTAAGTTTTTCCATACCCACAATTATCCTTTATATGACCATGTCGGGAGTGTAGATAAATCATGCAATCAAAAAGATGGTCATGTTGTAGCTGAGACAGGTTCATTCGTTTCTTCCTGTGCTATCTGCGATTATCATTTTCTAAAGAATGCTGATCTTACTGTTTCTTCATTTTTTATTCAAAGGCTTTCTTCTTTCCAGGTACATAATGCTGCAGGGTTACATCATACAGTCACCTCTCCGGTATTTTCCTTTTTACTCCGCGGGCCTCCTTCTTTGTCATAACCCACAGGCAATATCTTCTATTTATAATTCCTGTTATAATTCCTGGGTTATCAGCGGTTTAATGCTGCTCATTTTCTAATGAAAGAATCACGGGTGTAAATGCAGATAGCTGTTTCGGGTTCTACTGTAAGACCATTTTAATGGTCCATCACTAAATCTTTTCTTGGGCTATTATTCAGCCCGGTCCGGTTAGTAAATTTTTGATTTTTATGTTCACTATATATAAATCAGCATTGCTGATAATCTCCAGTTTAACGGTTTTAAAAGTATCATCTCAAAATGTTGTTTTGCTGGAAAACAATTCTGACAACAGCTTGGGTGGTATAGTAACAGATGCGCAAAAAGACAGTGCAATGCAGGGAGCAACTATAAATATCCCTGATCTGAAATTAACAACAATAACAGATAAATCGGGGCATTACTCTTTTAAAAAATTGCCAACAGGAACTTATTTGGTGGAAGTAACATTCGTAGGTTATAAATCATTGTCGGAAAACATTGAGTTCAACGGCGATACAAAGCATGATTTTAGGCTGGATGAAAATTATACAGAAAGTGGCGAACTAATTGTAACCGGAGTTTCTAAAGCCACTCTTATCAAACGGAGCCCGGTGCCTATTGTTTCTGTAAGTCATGATTTTTTGGTGACAAACCTTAATACAAATGCTATTGATGCTATCGCAAAAATTCCCGGTGTAAGAGCCGTTACAACCGGGCCGAATGTTTCAAAACCTTTTATACGCGGGCTGGGCTATAACCGCATTTTAACTTTGTATGATGGCATAAGGCAGGAAGGACAACAGTGGGGCGATGAGCATGGAATAGAAGTTGACCAGTACGGCATTGAAAAGGTTGAAATAATAAAAGGTCCTGCCAGTTTAAGCTATGGTTCTGATGCATTGGCCGGTGTTATAAATCTCATTCCCACACAGCCCGCACCTGAAGGGAAGATAAGTGGTAATGTAACTGCGGATTATCAAACGAATAATAAATACATCGGAGCTTCAGGTATGCTAAAGGGCACAAAAAATGGTATTGAATGGATGGCACGTGTTACACATAAACAGGCAACCAATTATCAAAACAAATATGATGGCCGTGTGTTTGGAACAGCCTTTAATGAAACTGATGCCAGCGCTTCTTTAGGCATACACCGCAACTGGGGGTATTCTCACATCAATTTTATTTTATACGATGATATGCAGGAGATACCAAATGGCAGCAGGGATAGTGCGACGCGTCGTTTTACAAGACAAATATCAGAAGAAGATACTCTTCGTGAAATAGTTTCTGATAAAGACTTGGGCAGTTATACTATTGAACATTTGCACCAGCATGTGCAACACTACCGGGCATACTGGAGCAATAATTTTGTTTTAGGCGGAGGGCACTTTGCTTTAAATCTTGGATACCAGCGAAGTGTAAGAAGGGAATTTGGACACCCGGTTTTATACACTTTACCTTCCCTGTATCTGCAATTAAATACGTATACTTATGACATAAAATATTCTTTTAAGGAATTTGATAAATGGAATATAACAGCAGGTGTAAATGGCATGTACCAGCAAAATACAAGCACGAATGGCACCGAGTTTATTATCCCATCTTATCACCAATTTGATATAGGACCATTCCTGTTGGTAAAAAAGAGTTTTGGTAAACTGGATATTGCAGGCGGTGTGCGATACGATCTGCGTTCATTCAACAATGATGAATTGTACATCGGCACCAATCCTTCAACTGGTTTTGATATGCCTGTGTATGGTGCAGATACTGTAGGGGCTGATAAAATATTTTCAAAATACAGTAAAACATTTTCAGGATTTTCCGGCAGTGCCGGTGCCACTTATAATTTTTCAGAAAAGTTTTCGGTGAAGGCAAATATTTCACGTGGCTTCAGGGCGCCAAATATTTCTGAAGTATCTTCAAACGGTGTTCATCCCGGCACTAATATTTATCAAATTGGCAACCCGGATTTTAAACCTGAGTTTAGTCTGCAGGAAGATGTAGGGCTGCTCTATTCTTCGAGGTATTTTGTTGTGTCGCTTGACCTTTTTAATAACAGCATAAGTAACTATATATACAATCAAAAATTAACGAACCCCGATGGCAGCGATCTCGTTATAGTGCCGGGCAACCAGACTTTTCAATTCCAGGCAGCAAAAGCACATTTATACGGCGGTGAAGCAAGTCTTGATATACATCCAATAAAATCGCTTCATTTCGAGAACAGCATCTCGCTTGTGTATGGCAGTAATAAGGGAGTAAACGGCCAGCCTGTAAAAGATAGTGCAAAGTATCTTCCCTTTATTCCGCCAGCACATGGCATATCAGAATTAAGGCTGGATTTTAATTGTAAATCATTACACATTGTAAAAGGGTTTATTAAAGCACAAGCTGAATATTACGCGGCTCAAAAAAGGGCATATCTTGAATTTGGTACAGAAACACCAACGCCCGGATATTCTTTATTTAATGCAGGTATTGGCTGTACGTTTTCCAGTAAGCTAAACAAGCCTCTCTTTAGTGTTTATATCATGGGTAATAATTTGTTTGATGCGGCTTACCAGGATCATTTAAGCCGCTTAAAATATTTTGAAGATTACCCCGGGAATTTTACGGGCCGTAATGGTATCTATAACATGGGACGAAATATCAGTTTCAAAATTGACGTGCCATTTTAAGGAAGCAATTAAATGAAAAAAGCCGTATTTCCTTTGCAGGAATACGGCATTTTTTGCGGGATATATGTATAAAGGATAAGTGTGCTCTTTTGTAATTATTGATTTTTTGATACTGAAATTTTACCTCTTATTTCTCCATCTTTATGATCAACTGTACAGACCGTAAAATACCACTCTCCATTTTCCAAACTTTTGGCTTCTTCTTCGGTAAGGTATAACTGACTTGCACAAAGACCTTTTTTACCCGGTTCGGTAAGCGGCAGTTTCTTCATCATCGCATACCCTGTTAAAGTTGGCTCTGTATAAAAACATGGTACAGTAGCCTCACTTCCTAAATTGTTCCAGCAAATATTAAATGCTATTTTTCTGTCAACAACGCTGTAAATACCGGACAAAGTCCCAATAGCATCTGTATTTGCGGATGGATTTATTTCATGACTATCAGCTTCTCCACTGATGACATAAATCTCATCCGTATTTTTTTCTTTGGTACAACCAGAAGCTGCAGCAAAGAAAATAAATGCAGGAATAATCGCAATGTGTGCAAGGGTGACTCTCATAAGAAAAAAATTATGTCTTAACCGGTTTGTGTGTGCCGCAATTACATTAGAAATAAATACCGTGCCATTTTTTAACAATCCGATATTTTTTTTCTGTTAAAGTAATTTTATTTACGGATTTCATCAATCAATGAATGTATTGCGGAAAAAATTCCTCGTAATTCGATTTATTAATTTCACACCGCAAAGATAACAAGCTATAAATCCAGGCATATGCGTAGAACTACGCATTTTTATAAGTAGAACTACCTGTTTTTTCACTTTCTACACTATTTAATATTCTATAGGCAGAGCTATGAGAAATATGCAGTATAAGGCGATTAATATTTAGTTTTTTTATTCAGATGTATGTTTGATCGAGCCGTAGCTTTTCGTTGTGAGGATTTCCCTTATTTAATGCTTTTGTTTTAAGACTGGTTTTATCCTTAAAGAAGATTTTTTTTAAAAAATTAGATTTCTTTTCCTAATTTTTTTATCAATAGCAATATGGAATGTAAAAGCTTAGATTAAGTAAGGCCTTTATGTGAGGCATGGTTATTTAACTTGTACCAACTGAATGGATATTATTAAAAATTAAAAGAACGAGTATGAAAAAGAAAGCAAAATTTTCGGCGATCAATTTTGAAGTAACTGTAGATGGGGCACCAGTAGAAGTAATGGCGAAACCTTACATGGCAGCTAATGATAAACAGCGTTTTAGGGTTAGTTATAATGGAAGCCCGATACATATTTTTGGATTTGACGAAAATGCTCATAAAGTAGTAGTGCTTGACAGTGCATCCGAAACAATACCCATTAATATTGAACGTGCTATTGCCAATACATTATTGCATAAAATAGCAGCATAAGTATGTAACTTTTAAATGAAGGCTGCCGGTGATTGCCGGCAGTTTTTTTGCACCTAATAGGATGCTCTATGAGCAAATAACCAGAAACCGAACATCAATAGGAAAGTAGCAACTAGAAACTTTGGAAATGGAGAAATCAATAAATTTTTATTAGATTTATGGCTTATGTTTTAAAATTAAACTACGCCTTATGTACACCAACTGCTTTGCCAAAGGGACAGCGATAGTATGCTGCATTTCTTTCCTTTTTCTTTCGGGCTTTTTAAACAATGATCTTTATGCCCAAAATGCGGGTGTCAATTTTAATGGTGCCGCACCGAACATTTCAGCAGCCTTTGATATTAATGTTGATGCGCTGGGTACCAAGAAGGGATTGCTTATCCCACGAGTAACATTAGCTCAACGGACTGTCATGGATCCTTTGCCCGCTGCAGCGCAGGGGTTAATAGTTTACCAAACCGATGATGAACAGGGATTTTACTATAACACCAGCAGTACGACAACACCCTCATGGTCATTTCTTGTAAGTAATACAGGATTACGATGGGATCTTTTGCAAAACCCTGAAGGAGATCTTATGATGGCACATGGGGCTCATCAAACTGAATTTACATTTGATGGTTTTACATCTCCGAGGGCTTTCTCTATTTCCTCGAATTCCATTACAAAAGGCTCCCTTCTTGACCTCTCAAGTAACTCAACAGCAGGGGGAGAAGGGTTAAGGACAGATATGCTCAATATTTATAGGGATGGAGCTAATACAAACACAGGTCACATAGCAACAGGCATATATTCCCAGGTAGTAAATACCGGTGATAAGAGTACAAATTATGGCGGGTTTTTCTCGGTTTCTGGAGGCAACACCAACACGGCCGTTATGGCAGAAGCAAATACAGGGGTTGGCACAGCTGTCTATGCCAGAAATACTTCATCCACCCCGGACGACCAATATGCAGTGCGTGCAGAAACAAGCGGTAATACAGTTGCAGGAAATAATTATGGTGTTTTAGGTAGTGCTTATGGAGGATCATTAAATAATTACGGCGGCTTTTTTTCGGCCGCTGGAGCCAGTGGTAATAACATGGGCGTACGGGCCGAAACCGATGCTGATTTTGGCATTGGAGTATATGGACAGAATACTTCAGCAGGCACAGGTACCCAAATTGGAGTAAAGGGAGTTAAGCTTGGCAATACTGGTAGCGCATTAGGCATTGGGGTACAGGGTGGTGCCAACGGAACAGCAAACTGGAATTATGGGGGCTACTTTTCCGCCAATGAGGCCTCGATTAATTATGGGATATTTGGAGCTACAAATTCAAATGGTTATGGGGTATATGGTCAGAATTCTTCTGAAAGCATAGGCGACCAATATGGGGTTTATGGCACAAAGACGGGCAATACAGGAACTGGTGTGGGGACTGGTGTATATGGAATAGCAACAGGTAGTGGAAGTGAAAACTATGGCGGCCGTTTTTATGCGCAGGATGGAACACAAAATGTTGGGGTGTATGCTTCAACAGGAAATGGTGGTTATGGTGTGTATGCTACTTCTTATTCAGGTATCGGTGTATATGGATCAAAAACGGGTAATCTTGGGTCGGGAGGAGGTACATTTTATGGTATCTATGGGCAGGCAACCGGCACTGCAACCACTAATGTTGCGGGCTACTTTGTAGCAAGCGGCGCCACTACCAATTATGGTATTATGGTGCCGGCAGGCGGTGGTAAAGTTGCAGTGGGAACAAACATAGCTTCTGCCAATGCTATACTTGCTATAAAAGATGGACATTTGCAATCACAGCAAACTACCGCTCCCACAATTGTTGTTAATGACAACGCTGGTATCGGCGCATCAGCTTCTGTATTGGCAACCAGTTCGGATGTTGCAGGCAATTTTACCATTACAACTGGTGGTGGTGTATGGGCAGCAGGCGCACAGGCTACCATCACTTTTAATAAGACATACGGTACCAGCCCGAAGGTTATCATTCTTGCAACAAATCTAAATGCTGCTAACAAGACTATTTATGTCACATCCAATACCACTTCTTTCACCATTTTTTTTACGGCAGCTGCAGTCGGGAGCCTCATTCACACATTTAATTATATAGTGATTGAAAATTAGCTTTTGAATATTCGGACTGTGCTACAAAATATCATGAAGCTTTATATATTGAAGCAGCATGATCGTTTTGCCATCTTTGATTTCTCCGCTGTCTATTTTATGCATTGCCTCCTGGATATCCATTTCTAAAACTTCAATATTTTCTTCTTCGTGTTCGGCGCCACCGCCTTCATTTACTTTCATGGCTTTAGAGTATTCGGCAATAAAAAAATATAGTATTTCGGTTACCGATCCCGGCGACATATAAGCTTCAAATATTTTTCTGACATCTGTGATCTTATAGCCGGTTTCTTCTTCGGTCTCACGACGTATGCAATCTTCAGGATTATCTTTGTCCAGTAAACCTGCGCATGCTTCGATCATCAATCCCGAATCATTTCCATTGATAAAAGTGGGCAGGCGGAACTGCCTTGTAAGAATTACTGTCTTCTGCTCTTTGTTGTAAAGCAGGATCGTTGCACCGTTGCCCCTGTCATAAGCTTCCCTGCTTTGTGTAAGAAGTGTTCCATCTTTCTTTGTGCATTCGTAGGTTATTTTTTTCAGTGTATACCAATTATCAGAAAGAATATCTGTCTTTAGAATTTTTACGTTATCGATCATTGGAATGTTATGTAAAAGTTTGTTGATAATAATAGATTATTTCTTCTTTTTCGCCGGCACTTTTTTCTTCTCTCTTTTAGCTGCAGAAATTGATTTAACAATGGTGGCGCCTTCCATTATTTGTTTTGGGTCTTTCACTTTTGCAAGCGAATTGGCATAAGCTTCTTTTACAAGCTTTTTAATATATGCCTTTGGAAAATCATCTTTGCTTTTTACCAGGATGTACCTGTATTGATTGCCTTGCCCGATCAGTAGTTTTTCCGGGTCAGCGATCTCGCTTCCCCAGTAAAAACCAAAGTGTACATTTTTACTGGTGCGCCCAACCGCTATAGAACAAAACGTATGGCCAACCCTGTCTGTTGGCGACCAGCCAAATGCCAACGCATTGTAATTATCGTAGATGAGTTCATTTGCTTTTGGATACAGATCCCAAACGAACTCTCTCAGCCATAAAGCGAGTTCCTGTATCTCTTTATCAAATGGTGATAAAAACTTAAGCAAATCTTTTGTTTGGTCTTTGCTCATAAACCGGTCTTCTTCACTTTGTTATTTATTCAGTTTCCTAATCACTTTCTCGACTCTTATCCGCTTTGTATCTTTTTCAATTTCACCAAGCCGGGATGTCAGCGTTTTTATAAAAGCTGCTTTGTTTTTGTCATTAATAACCGGCAATGCATTTTCAGCATACATGGGCAATTGATTTGTAGGGCAAATTTTTAAACGCTCATTCAGTAAAGAAAATGCATCTTCTGAATATTCTTTTACCGCACAAAGCTTGATAAGGATTCCTACACAATGATCGTTGGTAATGACCGAGCCTTTGTCTGCGACTGCAATAATTTTTCCAAGTGCTGAATAAATTATTTCTGGGCTCTCATTAGTGATTGTATTTAAAGCCGTCATTGCTCCCCATTGCAGGCGGTTATTTTTATTCTCAAGCAATGCAATGAGTTCGCTGGCAAAGCCGGAGATCAATTTTGGTTTGAGTGTCCCGATCTCATAAATAACTTTTATACAATCACTTTGGATATCCTTATTCTTATTGTTGAGATTGTCAACTAATTCCTTAACAGCTTTTTTGTCGCCAGTATCAGCGATTTGTTTTGCTAATTCCTCGTTCGGTATTTCATCCCTGCGGTTTAATGCTGTTGCCAATTTGTTTAATATACTCATACTGTCGCTTTTAAATGTGCTGAACAATGGCAGAATTGTTTGTAAAAATATCAATTCATGTAAGGCATGCTCCATATCCAAAAGAAAAACTCCCGCAAAATGCAGGAGCCTTCATATTTCTTAGATAATTTGAAATTAATTCATCAGTTGGCCAATGAATCAGGACTTATAATGGCCAATCAAACTCTTCGCCAATTCAACCATCTTCTTTATACCGTCATCAGGCAGGTTGCCTTTTTTAAATTCAGCCAATATCTCAGGATGCTTGTTTTCCATTTCCAAAAGGAAATGATCTTCAAACTCTTTCATGCGACGTACAGCCACTTCACGTACAAGGCCCTGTGTACCGAGGTATATAATGGCCACCTGTTTTTCAACAGGCATAGGTGAATACTGTAGCTGTTTCAATATTTCTACGTTACGGGCGCCTTTGTCCAGCACCAGTTTGGTTGCAGCATCAAGGTCGCCACCAAATTTGGAGAAGGCTTCCATTTCCCGGTAAAGTGCCTGGTCAAGTTTTAAGGTGCCGGCAACTTTTTTCATTGATTTTATCTGAGCATTACCACCAACACGGCTTACAGAAATACCCACGTTAATAGCAGGACGAATACCAGAGTTAAAAAGGTTGCCCTCAAGGAATATTTGCCCGTCGGTGATAGAAATTACGTTAGTAGGGATATAAGCAGAAACGTCACCAGCCTGTGTTTCGATAATAGGCAATGCCGTAAGTGAACCGCCACCTTTTGCCAAATGCCTGATGCTTTCAGGGAGGTCATTCATTTTTTTAGCTATCTCATCTTTGGCGATGATTTTGGCAGCACGTTCCAGCAGGCGGCTGTGCAGGTAAAACACATCACCAGGATATGCTTCACGTCCGGGAGGACGGCGCAGCAGCAGTGATACTTCGCGGTAAGCCACAGCCTGTTTGCTCAGATCGTCGAAAATAATAAGGGCATGACGTCCTGTATCACGCAAGAATTCGCCAATGGAAGCGCCTGCAAAGGGTGCATAAAATTGGAGGGGAGCGGGGTCGCTGGCAGAAGCTGCAACGATCGTGCTGTAGGCCATAGCGCCATTGTCTTCCAGGGTTTTCATTACCCCGGCAATGGTGCTGGCTTTCTGGCCAATGGCAACATATATACAGAATACAGGATTTCCTGCTTCGTAAAACTCTTTTTGGTTAATGATGGTGTCAATTGCAATAGCAGTTTTACCAGTTTGGCGGTCTCCAATGATCAGCTCACGCTGGCCACGTCCAATAGGTATCATGGCATCAATGGCTTTGATGCCTGTTTGTAAGGGCTCTTTTACCGGCTCCCTGAATATTACGCCTGGTGCTTTACGTTCCAGGGGCATTTCATAAAGTTCACCCGTGATAGGGCCTTTGCCGTCTATTGGATCGCCGAGGGTATTGATAACCCTTCCAAGGAGGCCGTTTCCCACTTTAATGGAAGCAATCTGGCCGGTACGCTTGGCTTTATTGCCTTCTTTTATTTCAGCGCTTTCGCCCATCAATACCACACCCACGTTATCCTCTTCCAGGTTCAGGGCAATGGCCCTTACTCCATTTTCAAATTCCACCAGTTCGCCACTTTGTACATTGTTGAGGCCGTATATACGGGCAATACCATCGCCTATCTGCAGAACGGTTCCTACCTCTTCAAGATTGGCTTCGGCGCTAAAATTGCCGAGTTGCTGGCGCAGTATCGCCGAAATTTCGTCTGGTTTAATTTGATCCATAGTGTTGGAGCTATTTTATAATTGAAAATTATGATTTGGGGCGCAAAAGTAAGGCTGGGAGGCCGAGTAAGCAAATGGAATTTGGGGAAATGATGCGCTTAGCTCAAGCAAGAAAGATAAGTGATACTTGCGATGGGAGAGAATCCGTTTAAATGCCGCATTTTGTGGTAAATGCAGAAGGGAGTGACACAAGGATGTTTGAGATATATTCTACTGCCTGGACACCAATATGTCCTTTTTTACCAAGATAAACGACACCTATCTTACTACCGGCATCAACACCCTTTCATATAACTCTTCGTACCTGGGTACGATATATTGTATATCAAAGCGGCAGGCTTGTTCGTAAGCCCTTTGTTTAAAGCCTTTTAAGGTTTCATCATCCTGTATAATGCGAATGCTGTATTCAGCCATCTCGTTTATATGGCCAACGGGTGCAAGGTACCCGGTTTCACCATGGATGTTTATTTCGGGGAGGCCACCGGCATTACTGCTCACCACAGGTACGTGTGCAGCCATAGCCTCGAGGGCGCTCAAGCCAAAACTTTCGTAATCCGAGGTAAGTAAGAACAGGTCACTGATCACCATTATTTCTTCCATCTGCTCCTGCTTTCCTACAAAACGTATCTCATCGCAGAGATGCAGTTCCCGGCAAAGATTTTCAGCCATCGGTCGCTCGGGGCCATCGCCCACCATCATTAGTTTACTGGGTATCTGTTTGTTTACTTTGGCAAAGATCTTTATTACGTCTTCCACCCTTTTTATTTTCCGAAAGTTGGAAGCATGCATCAAAACTCTTTCACCATTTGGAGCAAGGGCTTTTTTGAAAGCATCAATAGGTCTCTTTGAAAATCGGTTGACATCCACGAAATTGTGGATTACTTCTATCTCTTTTTCTATTTCAAAGGTCTTGTAGGTTTCGTCTCGCAGGTTTTCCGATACTGCAGTTATAACATCGCTTTCGTTGATGCTAAATGTAACCACCGGTTTATAAGTGCTGTCCTTACCTACCAGTGTTATATCAGTACCGTGCAATGTGGTAATGACGGGTATATTAATGCCTTCATTTTTTTGAAGGATCTTTTTGGCAGTGTATGCAGCACTTGCATGTGGTATGGCATAATGCACATGCAGGAGGTCAAGCTTTTGATTAATGGCAACGTCCACCATTGTACTTGCCAAAGCGGTTTCGTAAGGTGGAAAATCAAACAGGGGATAAGTGGGCACCCTTACTTCATGGTAAAAAATGTTGGCATGAAATGAACTAAGCCTCACTGGCTGGCTGTAAGTGATAAAATGTACCTGGTGGCCTTTATTGGCTAATGCCATACCTAGTTCTGTTGCCAATACGCCGCTGCCGCCAAAAGTGGGATATAATACAATTCCTATTCTCATAATTTAAGACTTGTCTGTAAAACTAATATCGAAGTAACGATTATTTATGCCGATGATTTGTGAAATATGATAAACGAAAGATCAGAAGGTTAACCGGGATACTAGGGTTTTACCTTTTATGAAGGTATTAATTCATGTAGTAACCCTATTTTTGATGTATGCGAAAGTTTACCATAATTGCAACGATCGTGATCATAAGCATCCTTGCCATTTTATTTTGGTGGAGGTATTATTTCCCTTTCAGCGATGATGCAGCAAAAGATGGATATCTGAATAAAATTGAACACAAAGGATATATTTTTAAAACATGGGAAGGCACACTGATACAGGGTGGCTTGAAAAGTACCAGTCCTGGTGCTATGCAGAGCCCAACATTTGAGTTCAGTGTTATTAATGAAAAATTAGCCAAGGAACTGCAAACCAATAGCGGCAAGTATTTCAATCTACACTACAAGGAATATTTTGGAACATTGCCCTGGCGTGGACACAGCAAGTACATTGTTGACAGTATCATTTCCATGAGAGATATGGGTGGAGAAAGTAGGCCAGGATTTTAAACTCCAAGTAAGAATATTGCAGGCCTTTTGTGCAATGCAGGAACGGACTCTTTCCATTCCTGTATTTTTTTTGTTATGATCATTTCAGAAGACGCAGTAATATCAGCAGCAATGCAAAGTTTTGTGGATGGTTTGCAGGTTTGCAATATATCTCTCAGCATCTGGTCGTTTCGGTAAGGAGTTTCAATAAATAATTGAGTGGAGCTGTTTTTTATTGCTTCTTCTTCTAACTGCAGCAGAGCTTTTTTGCGGTCAGCAGCATCAATGGGTAAATAACCATTGAACCTAAATTGCTGGCCATTTAGTCCACTGGCCATCAGTGCCAGCAGGATAGAAGATGGCCCGACTAATGGTTTTACTGTTGCACCTAATTGTTGGGCTTTGTTTACTAGTAGTTGTCCCGGGTCGGCTATACCCGGGCAACCGGCTTCGCTAAGAATGCCAATTGTTTTGCCTGCTTTTATTGTGTTTGCAAACTGTTGTAAAACTGCTTCTTCAGCTTTATGTATGGTATGCCATTCATAATCATCGATCACCATTTCCCTCCAAAGGCTTTTTAAGAAACGTCTTGCTGTCCTTTCATTCTCCACAAAAAAAACATTGCATTGCTTTACAGCATCCAGCACATAAGCTGGAATGGGTTGATTAATGCCCTCATAAAGTGAACAGGGGATAAGATAAATATTGCTTTTTGAATTTGGCAAGCTGTTGTCTTTTACTATCTGATTTGATGATATCAACTGTAATCTTTCAGCTGTCAGCTATTATTTTATCGTTGTGATGATACAAACTAATTGTAGCAGCTACTACTGCGTAGGCAGGCGCCAGCACCCAGCCAAGTATTGGGACTATATGCATCATGTAGAAAACCACTCCGTTACCAATTGCCAGCCCTTTATGCGAACCTACATAGCGAATGCTTTCTGCCGGGCTAAGTTTATGTCTTTCGCAACTGTAATCGAGCATACTAAAACCATAATAATAACATTCAATAAATAAAGCCAGTACCGGCGCTGCCCATCCAACCAGTGGGATCAATCCTAATAAAAGAATAGCAACTGTATAGACGGATTGCCACAGAGTATTTCTAATTGCAAGGCGAATGCCACGCCACATATCTTTCAGAAGCTGTTGCAGGTTAAAAGGATATTCCCGTTCTTCAATAAGTGCCTCTGTCTTCTCGCTGAGCCACGCAAAAAGCGGGGAACCAATAATAAGCCAGATATATTTGAAAAGAGAAAAGTAAAACTGCAGCATAAGGAGTGTAAGAACCAGTTCGGCAAATGATACAAGAAAACTGAGAAGGCCCGAGTTCATGCGTTCCAGCCATGCCCGGAGGCCGGTGACATTATTGAGATAGCTAACTGCACCTGTAGCCGTTTTCCAAAAAAGAAACATGCTCACAACAAACAGGATCATATACAAAACGCCAGGACCAATTATCCAGCGCCACAGTTTATGTGTGCTGATAAAGCGGTGTGCTTTTCCATAAGATTGAATGGCTATGATAATTTCTTTGAGCACAGTTTTTTCAGATTACAAAATGAATTCATCTTTGGGGCGTAAAATAAGCAAGAAAAAATACCCGGAAGAATTATGAGGCGTTTGAAAAAAGATTTTTATCACCGGCAGGATGTAGTGCAGATCGCAAGAGAATTGCTTGGCAAAATATTGATTACAAATTTTGATGATATTATTACAAGCGGCAGGATAGTAGAAACAGAAGCATACAATGGGGTAGTAGATAAAGCAAGTCATGCCTATGGCGGGCGGCGTACAAATCGTACAGAGATCATGTATAACAACGGTGGTACTGCTTATGTGTATCTCTGCTATGGAATTCATCATTTATTTAATGTGGTCACCAACGCAAAAGATGTGCCACATGCCATACTAATAAGGGCTATAGAACCACTGCGTGGCATAGATGCCATGCTGATGCGTACTCACAAAAAGAAACCTGATTTTACCCTTACGCGTGGACCGGGAAACGTTTCAAAAGCATTGGGCATTACAACCATGCATTCCGGCTCTGATCTTCGCCAGCGCAATATCTGGATAGCAGACGACGGGTATATTTTGCCGGAAAGCCAAATCGTTGCTTCTCCGCGGATTGGTGTTGATTATGCGGCTGAAGACAGCCTGCTTCCATATCGTTTTTATGTAAGGAACAATGGCTATGTAAGCGGGAAGAAAGAAAAATAGAGGGTTGCAATTCAGGCTCTAAAACTTCGGACATTTAATGCCAACCTGGGTGTCTTTTTTATTGATATAGATTAGAGATATCTCAAAACCTCCCTTGCTATTGCTTACTGTTTTCAGGCTTGAAGTATTAATATCATAGCTCATTCCAAGCCGCATGCTGCCAAATTCAAGACCGACATATGGGATGATGGCATCATTAAGTCTCAACCAGCTTCCTACGTAAAAATTGGTAGGCTTATAATCCATATCATCATTTAAATTAAAGCCTACTGCAGCACCCAGTACAGTTTCATGCGCCCCTGCCTGTAATTGATACAACGCACTGGTATGAAGGGTTGTAAAACTGCCAACAGGAAGATAAACACCACCAGAAATAGTATATCGTGGATTAAGATAAAACTGCGCTCCTGTAAAACTTTCCTGTGGCTTGGTTATATGGTACATGGAAATACCAGCATAATAATTTGTAGCTGTACCAACCACGCCGCTAAATAATACGCCGGCATTCAGGTCGAAATAATTGATGTTCAGATTTTGGGGATCAAAAATTTCATTTGTAATACCTGTAAATCCATCACTGCGTAATTGATCTTCGAATTTCAGGTTAGCAGTATTCAGTCTTTTTTGTGCATACGTCGCCTGGAATCCGGCTGATATCTGGTTGTAGCCTTCTTCGTCCAATCCTTTATGATAGGCGGTGGATATAGAATAAAAGGTGTTTTTCAATACCCCATCTGCCTGCTTATCGGCAAGTGCCAATACGCCCACAGCCCAGCGGTCATTTTCCGCTACCCTGTTTTGTAATACTGCAAAATCGGCGCTGGCGGTAAAAGTGGTATAAGCATTATTGATCGTTGGCCATTGGTTGCGGTAGTTGCCTGCAACCCGGATATCACCCTCAAAGCGGCCGGTAAATGCGGGGTTAAGAGTAAGCGGTGAAGCAAAAAACTGTGAGAAATGCGGATCCTGTGCCAGCAGGGGTTGACTGGATATCACCAGGAAGGCATAGAAAAGAAAGTTTTTGAACTTCATAAGCAAAAGAACAATTCGAAGATACTGTTATACTGCAATTAGCTGCCTCTGGGAGGAGAAATTAACAGAAAAAGCCTTGAAGATGACAGATGACAATTGACAGAAACCAGAAATCAACAAATCAGAGATCCGGGATCGGACATCAGATATTTTATTGTTGTGTTTTACTTCCAAATGCAAGGTCACCTGCATCTCCCAAACCGGGAACTATATAACCTTTTGCGGTCAGCTCATCGTCTATATCGCCACACCAGATCTTTACATCGGGCGCTTCACGGCGTACATACTCAATGCCGACCGTACAGGCAATAGCGCATATAAAATGAATTTCTGCAGGACTTCCTTCTTCTTTTAAATACTGTATGGTTTTTACCAGGGATGCCCCCGTTGCCAGCATCGGGTCGCTGATAATAAGAATTCGGCCATCAAGATCGGGGCAGCTGACGTATTCGAGGTTTATTTCAAAGGAACCATCCCGGTGATGCTTGCGGTAAGCGGAGATAAAAGCATTATCACCCCTGTCGAAAAAGTTAAGTAACCCATTATGCATGGCCAGCCCAGCCCTTAAAATGGTAGCCAATACCGGTTGGTTTTTCAGCACTTTGGAATTGTGAATGCCCAATGGGGTTTCCACTTCCCTTGTTTCATAAGGCAACGTTTTGCTTATTTCATAGGCAATTACTTCAGCGATCCTTTCGAGGTTCGTCCGAAAACGGATCCTGTCGTTTTGGATGCCTACATCCCGCAGTTCGCTTACCCAGTTGCTTACCAAACTGTGGTTTTCGCTCAGGTTTATAACCATATCTGTGAAATTGAATAAGTAAAATGGAATATTTGCAAAGATGCAGGTTTGGCGCTTATATAAAGATATTAGAAACAATTTTGCAGCAGCACTATTAACGCAGTAATTTTTAATTATGATATACCGTGCCATTGGACTTATGAGCGGCAGCAGCCTCGATGGATTGGATATTGTATTTGCAGAACTGGAAGAAACGGGTGGTAAATGGGGCTATGAAATAAAACAGGCTGAATGCATTGCTTATCCTTCTGAATGGGTGGAAAAATTAAGTAATGCCGTTCATCTTAATGCCCTGGATTATATGCGCCTGCACGCAGCTTATGGACATTATACAGGCGAACTTGTAAATGCATTTATTGAAAAGTATAACCTGCAACACCAGGTGCAGCTAATAGGCAGTCACGGACATACTGTTTTTCATGAACCACAAAACAAAATGACAGCCCAGCTTGGGGACGGCGCTGCTATTGCTGCCACAACAGGAATAAATGTCGTAAGTGACCTGCGTGCAATGGATATTGCCCTGGGAGGACAGGGTGCGCCCGTTGTACCTTACGGAGAAAAATTATTATTCGCAGACTATAGCTTCTTTCTAAACCTTGGTGGCATTGCCAATATCTCTGCAGGTTTAAATGATGGTTATATAGCTTTTGATATTTGTCCTGCTAACACGGTAATGAATATGCTTGCAGCAGAGCAGGGTTTGCTGTATGATGAGAATGGCAAACTTGCTTCCAAAGGATTTGTGCGGGATGAAGTGCTGGCAAAAATGAATCAACAATCTTACTATAGCCAGCCCTTTCCAAAATCTCTTTCTAATAGTTTTGGAACAGATGTTATTTATCCCATTCTTAAAAATGCTAATTTATCTGTTACAGATTCACTGCGAACAATGGTCGAACACATTGTTATACAAACGACACGCAGCGTTGGAAAGCTAACAAACAAACTTCCGACCGATAAGCCTAAGCAGATGCTGGTAACAGGTGGCGGAGCTTTTAATAGTTTTTTAATGGAAAGGCTTCAATCAGCTTTGAAAGTAATGAATGTTGAAATCGTAATACCCGATCCGTTACTCATCAGCTATAAGGAAGCACTTATCATGGCATTGCTGGGAATGCTGCGCTGGCGGGAAGAAAATACTGTGATGAACTCTGTAACCGGAGCCAACCGCAGTAGCATTGGTGGTGCTGTTTGGATAGGACAGGAAGCTTAAAACGTCAAAGGTCAAACGTGAAAGATTTCACTTTTGACCTTTCACTTTTCACTGCCTAAAAATCGTCTTTCAAATTTTTATTGTGTAATCATAAAACATCCTGCATCATTCGGCTGAAATAAAAAAACAGCCCAATGAAAAAACTCATCATGATTGTCCTGTTCGCAGGATCATACTTAATTGCCCGTGCAGAAAAATCCCTTCAGACAGATGCCTTATTAACCCATGCAACCGTTTATTATGGCCAGGGTGCAGAATTGGAACATACTGCCAAAGCCACGTTGGTGGCTGGCTCGCAAGAACTGGTTATTAATAATATTGGGCAATCACCCGATGTAAACACTATACAAATTGCCTGCCCTGAAAACGTTACCCTGCTTTCTTACCGCTTTAATTTGTCCCAGGAAACGCCAAAGCCTGTTACTGATATGATCCTGCTAAAAATGCAGGACAGCATTAAGCAACTGAATAAACAGATCACTGTTACAGACAACGATTATTATATCCAGAATGAAGTGCTTACTAAAACTGCATCACTCATCGAAACCAATCTCATAAACTCCCACGAAAAAAATATTAGTTCGGAGGATTTGTTGAAACTGATAGAATACTACAGCCAGAAGATCCAAACTATTAAGACAGCAATGTTTGGAATGACACAAAAAAATAATCTTCTCAGAGATAGCATTAATAATATAAATGCCCGTATCGTCGACAGAAATAAAACTCTTGCTCCGCCCGCAACAAAAGCCATTGGCCAATTGATATTACAGGTGCTCAGCCAATCTGCCGGCAGTGCTGATTTTGCTGTTTCTTATTTTACCCGCAGTGCAGGCTGGTTACCTGCTTACGACCTTCGGGTAAAATCAATTGATAATAGTTTTAAGCTGGTATATAGAGCATCGGTTAATCAATACACCGGGATTGACTGGAAACAGACAAAACTTACGCTCAGTACAGGCAATCCAAATCAAAGCAGTACTGCGCCTTTGCTTAATCCCTGGTTTGTAAATATATATGTGCCACAGATTGCTGCTGCAGTAAATGAGACTGTAGTTACCGGTTATGCCTTAAGAAAAAAAGCAATTACACTGGATGCAGATGATTATGAAGAAATAAGAGAAAATAAAGATGAAAGGATGTCTGAAGGCAGCATGGTAAAAGCATATACCAGCCTTGCAGAAAGTCAATTGAATATAAGTTTCGATATAGATCTGCCCTATGACATACCATCAGATGGAAAACCAATTCGTGTAAGCATCAAAGATGAAATGATAAAAGCCGGTTACAAACATTTTGCCGTGCCGAAGCTGGACAGGGATGTGTTCCTGATGGCAGAAATAAGTGATTGGGAAAGCCTGAACCTGATGCCGGGCGAAGCAAATATTATTATGGACAATGTTTATCTCGGTAAATCATTTATTGATCCTAATACAACAGCTGATACATTGAATATCTCGTTAGGCAGAGATAAGCGAATAGCTGTTACCCGCACACTGATAAAAGAATTCAGCAAGAGCAAGGTAAGGGGTGATACTAAAACGGAAGATTATACTTACGAAATTGTAGTAAAGAATAATAAAACAAAGGCTGTTGATCTTGTACTGAAGGATCAGTATCCCATTTCAAAAGTTAAAGAAATAGAAGTTACGACAGGTGATAAAAGCAATGCTGATGTAAATGAAGAAACAGGTATTATGACATGGAATGTAAAACTGGAACCTGGTGAAAGCAAGAAATTCCGGTTCAGTTATAGTCTCAAATATCCAAAGGATAAAAGGATCAGGAATTTATAATCGTAAAGCGGTGGCATCTTTTAAAGTTGTCACCGCCTTATTCTGTTGGCGAATAGCCAATGAGTTTAGTTTTTATTTCTAATTGATAATATCACAAACACACCGAAAGCCTAACCAGGATGTAGGGTCAGAGTAAAACTGTTCACTTTTTATGGTACATTCCTTTACAGACATACTATAGTTTCCTCCTTTAGCAATTCCCTTTATAGCTGTCATCTCAGATACATTTCCGATTGTATTGTACAAACCAAATCCATTTGGTATAAATGACTCAATAGGGGCTGTAATATCTGGACGTTCAATAGTTGCAGTTAACTCACGGGAAATATTAAGTGAATCTATCGAATTGTAAATGCAATTGAAACTCCTAACCCATTTTCTTTTCACTTCTGTTAGTGTGCTGTCTAAGCCATATGGCCATTTGTTTATGTCCTTTCCGCCTGATGCAAACATTTCCCATTCGTCGATCGTGGGTAAACGATATTTATATTTTTTCCCAGGGAAAGGATTTTCTGAAGGATGCCTTTCGTACAATTCATTTACCCTGTCACTTCGCCATTCGCAAAACTTTATGGCTTGCTCATAACTTATTCCTACAACAGGGTAATAATTATAAGAAGGGTGCCGGAAATAATATTCCCTTAATGCGATACGGTTAGTTTGCCAAACGGTTGAATCTGGCAACATTTGTATATGCATTAATGAATCTTTTGCATAACCCAGTGTCCAATATTCAAATTCACGCCAATGAATATTACCTATCTCAGTTTTATCAATGAATAATGTATCATTTATTCTTATCGTTCCAGGAGGGGCTTTCGATTTATTTTCTTTGTTATAGAATGAAGTGCAAACAATAATTACAGTCAGGACAACCGGTGTATAAACTGCATTTTTCATTGTTTGATTCTACTTAGAAGTTACCTATCAACACTATTAGATAAAAATTGCTTTTTTGAGGCTTACTTGTTTGATTCGTTAAACAAACTCAAACTTATCTCCATCAAATAATCCCTTATCACTCAGCTTTAAATGAGGAATAACTAGCAATGCCATAAAAGACAAGGTCATAAATGGAGCTGATAATTGCGAACCAAGTGATTTAGCCATAGCATCAATTGCTGTATAAGCATCTGCAACCGCATAACCATCGTCATCGCTCATTAATCCACCAACAGGTAATGCCAATACTTTCTCTTCAGTGGCATTTACTGCACTTACACCACCTCTTTCTTTTATTACAAGGTTTATCGCTTTACAAAGACTCTCATCATCAGCACCAACAGCGACTATATTATGGCTGTCGTGTGCAACACTCGATGCAATAGCGCCTTGCTTAAATCCAAAATTTTTGATAAAGCACTTTGCAACTGGGGCATTAAAATAGCGATTGACAACAACCATTTTTAAAATATCATGCTCTGTATCGCTTCTTTCCAGCACAGTGGGATCCGAAGCTTGGAATTCACGTGACTTGAAGTCGCGGC
>JADMIO011711081.1_pt1 | contig 126373 bp, 108 predicted proteins | sample 8958161 | NCBI WGS metagenome assembly JADMIO01 (sample SAMN16585339, study PRJNA669376) | soil metagenome | isolation source: Crop rotation soil | place: USA: Cullars Rotation, Alabama | collected 2011
GCCGCGACTTCAAGTCACGTGAATTCCAAGCTTCGGATCCCACTGTGCTGGAAAGATGGCGCGGTGTTCAATAATCCATTCGGCCTGGATGCGCCAACGCCAGGCGGTCAAACCAATGCACAACCTATTTCATTGGATGCTATCGACCAGATACAGGTAAATATTGCACCGTATGATGTAACACAAGCCGGCTTTACAGGTGCTGGTGTAAACACTGTAACAAAATCAGGAAACAATAATTTTTACGGAACAGTTTATGGTTTTTACCGCAACCAGGATTTTACAGGATCCAAAGTGGATGGTTCAAAATTTCCTATACCGGATCTTAAGCAGTTGCAGGCTGGTTTTGCGCTAGGTGGCGCGATCAAAAAAAATAAACTGTTTTATTTTTTGAGTTTTGAAACTGAACAGCGCACAGACCAGGCCACCAGCTATGTTACGCAGAATGCGCAGAACGCCGGCAAGCCCAATACATCCCGTGTGCTGGAGCAGGATATGATAGATGTGAGCAATATTTTGCAATCAAAGTTTGGGTATGATACCGGCCCATACCAGAATTTTACGTTGGATCAAACCAACTATAAATGGCTGGCAAAACTGGATTGGAATATCAATGATGTACATAAACTTTCTTTCACTTATAACGGCCTTGACGCCAGTAAGGGAAAGCCTGCCCACCCCAGTGCTATTGGCCGACGTGGGCCTGATTATACTACGTTGCAGTTCCGCAATTCGGGATATGAAATGATCAACAAGTTGAATTCATTCAGCGGAGAATTAAGATCAAATTTCGGAAGCAATTATGCTAATAAATTGAGACTGGTGTACACTACTTTCCGCGATAAAAGAAATCCTTTTTCAGCGCCATTTCCTGTTATCAATATCAGCAAATACGGAACACGTTACATAGTTGCCGGTCATGAGCCATTCTCAATCAATAACCGCCTTAACCAGGATGCTTTCCAGGCTACCAATAACTTCAACATATTCGCCAACAATCACACCATTACGCTTGGTGCTTCTTACGAATCATTCAAATTCGGCAACTCATTTAACTTAACAGGTTATGGCCCAACGCTGTTCTTTGACGGCGATATACAAACATTTAAAGATTCAGTGCCCGTTAGCGGAGCCTATGTATTCGGTGGTTACCCCCTGGATGTGGATGTAAATTATGCAAGAAATCATGCAGATGCGAATGTATGGACGTGGTATTACCTCACCGTTGCCCAAGGTTCATTGTATGTGCAGGATGAATGGCAGGTTAATGAAAAGTTCAGGCTTACATATGGATTGAGGATGGATGTTCCTTTCTATTTTAATTCAAGTTACCGTACACCTGATTTGAATGGCGATGGCACTTTTGCAGGTACCTACACAGAAGGCAGCCCTACAGTTCCTAATAACGATGATCTTATTTTATTTGATGCTGACGGCAATCCTATCACCAACGGCCAGGGTAAAGACCTGGATAATACACAATTGCCCAAATCAAAACCATTATTTTCTCCGCGTGTTGGTTTTAACTGGGATGTGAAGGGTGATAAAACGTTACAGGTTCGTGGTGGTTCAGGATTATTTACAGGCCGTTTTCCTTTCGTATGGATCGGCAATCATATTGGCAATCCATTCAGCTTTTTTTATAATGCTACCGACAGGAATTTTAAATGGCCGCAGGTTTGGAGATCTAATATCGGCAGTGACCTGAAAACATCTTTCGGAACTATCTTCTCTCTTGATATTGCTTATACCAAAGATGTAAATGCCATGATGGTGCGTAACTATAAACTGGGTACGCCAACCGGAACATTAAATTCAGGCACCGGTGATAACCGTAAAGTGTATACAGCCGCTGACAAGGGTGCTAACAATACTTATGTTTTCACAAACACTGATGTGGGTTACCAGTTCAACATCAGCTTCCAGGCACAGCAAACTTTTGCAAAAGGCTTGTATGGTATGTTTGGATATAATTACCTTGTTGCCAAAGATGCCAGTTCCATCTCTGCAGAAATATCCAGCGATGCATTTGACCGCAACCCGATCTTAAACAATGCCAACGCAGCCATATTAACGCCCTCTTTATATGGAAATACACACAGGATCATATTAGCGGGTATCAAGCGTTTTGACTATGGCAAAGACAACAAATTCGCTACCACTGTTTCCTTGTTCGGCAATTGGACATCGGGCAATCGCTTTGCCTATGTATACGGCGGTGATATAAACAATGATGGAACAGCCAGCAATGATCTTTTATACGTGCCTACTGACGCAGAAATAGATAACATGAATTTCATTACGCTTACTGATGTAAACGGTAATGCGCAGGATGCTACCGCACAACGGGCTGCATATAAAAAATTTATTCAGCAGGATGAATATCTGAAAGGATTGAGAGGTGAATACACTGAAAAATATGGCGGCGTTACACCATGGTACAGCCAGGTTGATATGAGAATATTGCAGGACTTTAATTTCAAAGGAAAAACAAAAACACAAACCTTACAGTTCAGTATAGATATCATCAATATCGGTAATCTTATCAGCAGTGAATGGGGTGTTCGTAAGTATGCTACCACATCGGGTTATTTCCAGCCATTGTCTGTTTTCCCGGGAACATCGCCGTCTTATCAATTCGATCCTTCTTTAACAGAAACATTTATTGCAAGCCCGGATATTATCAGCCGCTGGCAAATGCAGTTTGGATTGCGGTATATATTTTAGGACAGCCTTAAGTTGTTAGAAATTTATCTTATTAAGGTTATTGTGCCCTTTAATGGAAGCATGCTATTATTGTTGAAGTTGATAGTGTAAATATAGGTGCCTGCAGGCTGCGGAATGTTATTTACTTTACCATCCCAGGAAACATTGGCTGTAATTACATGATATATAAGTTGGCCCCAGCGGTTAAATATTTTTAAATCTGCTTCAAGTCCTTCATCAAGGTATGGGATGCGCCAGTGATCATTTTTGCCATCCCCGTTTGGCGTAAAAGCATTGGGTACAAACAAGCCTTTAACTGATCTAACTTTCATGCTATCTTTCGTAACACAAGTAAAACCTGATTTAACCTGTAAGGTGTAAATCATATCAACCGGCGGTGTGACTACCGGGTTAAGCGTACTGTCATTATTGATATACAGATCCGGGATCCAGTTATATGATATGTTTTCCCCACTGGCGGTTCCGGATAAAGTAACCGGGTAACCTTCTATAAAAACACGGTCGGGGCCTGCATCTGCTACCGGCAGGGAATGCACATTTATAATAAGCAGGTTAGACGCAATGCGACAGGAAGGAATATTTTCGAAAATATCTTCCACAACAGTAAGACGATACCAATAAGACCCTGGTGCCGACACTGGCAGGCGCAAATAAGATGTGCTTGTAGCACCGGATATATCCTGCCAGCTATTTCCTTCATTCGTGCTTATTTGCCATTGATAAAGCGGGGATTGATATTCAGAAGATACATCACCTGAAAAAGCAAATTGCGTGGAGGTATCTGTTTCGCATATATCCACAGTATCAGCATTGCCCTGTATATCGGCAGTAACTTTTGCACCGCATGGCCTGAAGGCAATATCATCCAATGCAAGGTCGTTGCCATTTCCACCAGGAGAGTTATTCCGCATACGTAATACTATGGTTGCGTTATCGGAAGGCGTTGTAAAAAGAACGCCATATTTTTCCCATTCTGGTGAAGAGGAAATGTTGATAGGCCCGGTATCAAAAGATGCCAACACCGTTCCATCGGGTTTTTCAATGTAAAAGATAATATCTGGCTTTATTCCGGCAACGGCCAGTACATTTAATATCCAGGAAGAAAATTCATAGGTAGTGTTCGGGCAAAGATCACTTACTGTAGTAACAAAAAAATCTCCCGGCTCATAAGAGGCATTAATCAGCATGAAATTTCCTTTTCCTGTATGGTCGGAGGTAACAGTATGCCAGTTATTACCGAAGCAACCTGAAGTTGCATTAGTAATAGTGTAATAACCATCATTCGGACACGTGGAGGAAGTATAGGTGTAACCTGAAGGCGGTGGATAAGAAGTAGGGCCCGAAGCTCCCTGGCCAAATGTTATATTCACAACAGGATCGCCCAGGCTTCCCGTACAAACCTGGGATTGAGCTATGCAGGGAAAAGAAAAAATGCCAAGTACAAATAAAAAGCGCAGGAAAAAGAAATGCACTGTTTTTTGGTTTACAAACAGCAATATAACTTATTATTCATTGATATGCATGCTAATAGCAAAATCCGTGATTGACGCCTGATGGTACATGATCAATCTTTCTGCTTAATTATTGCTATTGCTTTCAAACAATTCCAATAATGATAATGCCTTGACCTCATTATCTGCTTTATCCAGTATTTCAAATAATGCCTGCAGTTCATTACGTGTTAAAACAAAACTGCATGTTGGTAAAGGCGTTGCGATCAAAATGCTTTTTGTTTCTTCTGAAAAGTATGCATCCTTTTCAGAAATAGTATTTAAACGAAGCGTAACTGTATTGAATAATGAATTGAAATCATCGTTATTAAGCGTAAGCATTGTGGTGCCGAAACCCATTTGATAATGGCCGCACTCCACGCAGCGTACAACATAACCGTGCTCTGAAAAGGCCAGCTTTTGAAGATCACACATGACAATCGGTTAAAAATTAAAAAAAATCAGAACATTGTGTTCATTAATAAGTAGGGGTGATAAATCGTGTTTTTCTGTTTAAAGTGCTTAGTTGAAATAATTTATATACCTGCTTCCATTTCCTTGTATTGAGGAACAATACCTTTCCTGGCAATAGCAGGTTTCGGTGCTTTTTTCTTTCTATGTCTTCCACGCCAGATAAGAAAGCCGGTTACAGGCAAACTTGCGGCAATAAGGCTTGCAAAAAAAGCGATTGTTTTTCCCGCAATGCCCCAAACAGCGCCGGTATGCACGTCATAATTCATGCGCATGATCTTATCAGCGGCACTGGTATTGGCATACCGGCCATAAGGATGTTTTACATCAATTTCTTTTAAACTGTACTGGTCAAAATAGCGGTAATCAGATTTCCAGTAAGTGTCAACATCAGGATTAGCAACGGCCTCAATAGCAACGGAGTCGTTATAAGGTACGTGCACTTCAATTACTGCAGCATCAGGATGCTCGGCATTCATTTTCTGCCATATTTTATCTATAGCGGGTTCCGAAGCATTGAGCGCGGCAACAGGTTTTTTAGAAGCAGATTCATAAAATTCAACCATTTCCTTGCCGCCTGAGGTAACGAAGTAAAGAGATTTGGCAAACCACTGGAAGCCCCATACCAAGCCTGTAACAGCAATGAATATAGCGGCCCATGTCATATAAAAACCCAGCACATTATGCAGGTCGTAATTTTTACGTTTGAAGCTGGCGTTCCATTTTACAGAGAAACGTTGTTTACGTGCGGCTTTATTTCTTGGCCACCATAAAATAAGCCCGCTGATGAGCATGATAAGAAAAATGAGTGTTGCCGTAGCAACGATGGGCTGGCCAATTTCGGGCGGAAGCCATAAATAAAAATGGCCCATAATTACGATCCTGAAAAAATCGGCATTTTCATCTCTTACTTTTAAAACCTGTCCTGTATATTGGTTTATGTAAGCTATGTAATAATATTCGGGATCGGCATTGTAAAAGATCGCCTGGGCAGATTTTCCTTTTTCAGGATAAGCGATACTATGTAGTGTTTTGCCGGGCAATGCCGCTGTTGCTATTTGCTGCAACCTGCTTGGCGGCAATGCGGGTTTTTTGCTTTCTTCAACGTAAAGGAAGGGTTGAGTAACAGATTTTATTTCATGCTCAAATGCCAGTATGCAGCCTGTAATGCCAAGAAATACAATAATAACTCCCGAAGCAAGCCCAAGCCATAAATGTATTTTGCCGATAGTTTTTTTAAATGTTACTGCCATTCCGTGCTTTTTACGAACTGCTGTTTGTATTGTGCTATGTTTTTGATTAACAGGCAAAACAAAAATGTTTATAAAAACTTCAAAGCTTTAAATTAATCGGGAAAAATCTTTACGAATTAAGGAAACTAAGTTTTGGAAAAGCGGTTTTATAACCGCATTGTAACATTCAACCTGAAATTACGCGGCTTCTCAATATCAAAAAACCATTCTTCCTGTTCAGGATCCCAGGAACCGCTGGTTGCATATTTCCTGTTGCCAAGATTATACACATTCAGGTTAATGCTGAATTTTCCTGTTACATAAGAAACGGCTGCATCAAAAATGGTATATGCGGGCAGGTATTTATTTCCTTCGCTGGTGCTGTAACCGGGCCAGGTACCGCTGCGTTTATCTGTATACTGCATGCCTCCGCCAAATCCCAAACCTTTAAAAACGCCATCATTTACCTGGTATTTCAGCCATGCATTGGCAAGATTTTTAGCAGTGCCATTATTCTGTATGCCGATCAGCGATTTGTCTTCATCGTCCGTAATTCTTGCATCAACATAAGAGTAATTAGCATTTACATACAGGTTGTTATTGATCTTGCCGGCAAGGTCAAAATCAAAACCCTGTGCACGTATCTGGCCAGTCTTGATATAATAATTCGGATGTACAGGGTCTGCATTGCCCACGTCATTTTTTACTATATCATACACTGAAGCTGCAATTGATAATTGCTTTTTGAAGAATAAAGCTTTAGCCCCAATCTCATTATTCCTGCCGGTCAACGGTGGTAATCTGCCGCCTTCGTAAATGGTTCCGCGCTGCGGAAGAAAGCTTTCATCATGCAGTAAATATGCGGAAATATTATCCGTGAACATGTATGTAAGACCAAGCCTGGGCGTGAATTTATTTTCTGCAATTTCATATTCCGGATCTTCAGGCGGTGTATTAAAATCCTGCCCTGAAACAAGATGCGTAAAACGGCCTGCAACTGTTACGATCAGTTTGTTGAATAATTTCAGGTGATCCTGCACATATAAAGCTTCCCAGCGATTGGTGGTTTTCCAGGTATACGGGTTTTCGCCGGAAGGGTCTAATTCTTCCTGCGGAAGATAATAGGAAGGTTGTGCAATTGACAAAGGGATATTGCGTATCTGCCAGGTATCTTCATAGCGTGCGCCTTCATTACCGCTGCCGTAATCAATCCCGATCAGGACTTTATGCTCTGCATTTTTCCCTGTGAAAAAACGCCCATCCAGGAAAAGCTGTGCATTGGTTAACTGACCGTTCCAGCTTGTTTTTGAAGCATAACGGTTTATGGTGTCTTTGGGTTCATTCAGTCCTTCTATATACAGGGTTCGGCCTCCCCAGTAGGTAGACATGTAAGCCGCCTGTGCGTTAAATATCCAATCGTCGTTAAACTTATGGCGCAAATAAATGCGGTTGTAAATATCCTCCGCGCCCCATTTGGGATTATTTGGATCGTTAATAGCCATGTCAATCGGATTTGCCCAAAGATCGCCGTTCACAGAGATGGAAGAATGGGTGTTTTCCTGGGCACGGGCTCTTACATAATTGTTTTCGAAAGTGAGACTTGTGTTTTCGGTAAAATCATACTTTAAAACAGGGGCAAAAAACATTCTGTTGAAAGCACCAAAATGATAAAACTCATTATTCTGCTGATAACCTGTGTTTAAACGGTAAGTAAGCTTTCCTTCCTTTTTAAACTCACCACCAAGGTCAATTGAGGTGCGCATCATGTTCCAACTCCCAAGGCCGAAACTTACTTCAGCTATACTTTGATGGGTAGGCTGTTTGGTAACGGTGTTGATCAATCCGCCCGGTTCAGCATTAGCCAACATAAAGCCTGCAGGACCTTTTACAAACTCCAGTCTTTCCACCATAGCAGCATCTTCCTGTGCATTCCACCAGATAGGCCCGCCAACACCATTGCGGTAAGTGTTATAGGTTGCATTGGTGCCTCGTATCTGTACCGTCATATCCATGCTGCTGCCATAACTTTTTGTAATGCCACTTGAGAGACGGAATATTTCCGTTTTCGAAAGCAGTCCCATATCAGTAAGTGTTTGTTTGGTGGCGACGGTTATGTTTTGTGGAACTTCTATCAATTCCGCATTAAGCCTGAGCGAAGCAGATGGCTTTTCGGAAATGTATGATTTAGTATTAGAGTTTACTACCACTTCTTTTAGTTCACGTTCAGATGTTCTTAGAGGCATAGTGATATTTGTAACGGAACCTGCGGAAATAACCACGTCCTGTTCAATGGTTTGATGGCCTACCAGCGAAGCAATTATCTTATAAGTGCCCGGTTGGATGTTTTGAATATTGAATTTTCCTTCATTATCTGTTACTGCTGCCTGCTTGTTATTTTTTAACTGGATAGTTACGAATGGAGCAGGTTTACCATCTGAAGTTGTTACAATACCTTGTGCAGAGCCTGTTGTCTGAGCCTGTAACTTTATGATAGATTCAGTAAATACAAACAAGAGTAAAAGTATCCTTATCATAATAGCTAGTTTGGTTAATGTGATGCGGGTGTTTTCATGGCAGCCAGCTCAATTAATGATAAAAATAGAACCGGCTGTTTGTCACAGGTATTCCAATCGGGAAAAGGATTTACGAAAAAGGAAACTTATTTATAAAATTAAATGTATTACAAGCAACCATTGAATGATTTCTGCTGTTTGCTTTATTTATTCATTAAATTAAAACCGCTTGTAAGATTATTTCGTAGGTATTTGGGTGATTGACCGATATTATCCCATCACTGAAAACTAAATAGAAAAGCCTCCTGCATTTGTGGGAGGCTTGTTTTTGAACTTCGTTGCAGGTCTAAGCTGCCACTCCTTCTTCAATGCCTTCCAATACTATCGCAAACTGAAGTTCACTAAGTTCTTCCTGCGCAGTACGCAACAGGTTATTGAAAACAAATTCAGGCGCTGTTTCTTTTATATGCTTTAACCAGCTAATGGCATCAGCAGTACTTATACCACGGATGATCCATTTTGCAGAAGATTGCATTTCTGCCGGAGGGATGGTGGCGAGTAGTTGCTGGTGTTTTTCGATTATCTGTTCATCTGTATAATGCTTCCACAATGCCTGGTTTAACAACATTTCTTCTTTTGCCATATGCTCCAGGTTAAACACCACAAACGCTGTAAAAGATTTTATGATGGCCGAGCCGCAGATCGTTCTTTCTTCGGCGAAATAGGTATTATCAAAAATGTTCAACAGGTTTTTTAAATAATCTGCAAGACGATGATCTTCCTCATGCTCCTGTTCAAAAGATGCTGCTACTTCCGCTTCATAGGCAGCAACAGCTGGTATAATAAAACTGTCTTCGTGATATGCATGACGGTCAAATGCAAACAGTACATCGTTAACGCCTGCTAATGCTTTTGAAGCTTGAGCACTATCTGTAAAATCTGTTTTTTGTAAGGTTAAAGCTGCATGGTATAGCATTGCCCTTAAAGCTTTGTGAATAAGATAAAATGAATTATAGCGATTCATAGATTAACTTTTGATTTATGATAAATGAATGATTAGTTGTAAAAAATTTCAGGTTTTAATATGCTATGCCTGTTGAGTATTTTAGCTATATAAGCTGCACAAAGTTCATTAGGGTCGTACTTGCTGAATTCCCTGTTAAGCTGTTTTACATTTACAGTATAAGTTGCATCATGCAATATCTTTTCAATACTGCCTCTTAATTGTGAAGGAATGGGTGTTTCTGTGCGCAGGTTTATACCGAGATTAAAATAACCAACCCTGGCATTAATTTCATTTTTGCCTTCATGCACACCGGCAACCACCATCGGCAATTCATTTTGAATACCTAACATTACACCACCATAACCGCCGTTGGTAACATATACATCTGCGTAAGGCATTACATCGTCAAACGGAATAAAATCTTCTATGATGAAATTTTCATCCGGGTATTTTGCCCTTAGTTCTGCAGTTCCGGTTCCGCCAGTAGTGATGATCACCAACCGGTCAGTATTTCTGAATGCTTCCAGCATCGGCGCCAATAATTTGGAAGTGTCTTTTTCAACCGTGCCTTGCGTGGCAAGAATTACTTTTTTATATTTTGAAATTTTCCCGTTGTACCAGGGCTGTTGTTTTTGTTTTGATTTATAAGGCAGCAAAGCGCCGATATAACGAATATTCTTACCAAGATCGCTGCGCTTATATTCAAAACCCGGCGTCCCGCTTTGCAGTAATAAGGTTGATTTATCAATAAGTATATCAAAAATGTTTGAACCTTTTGCATCGATACCATAACTTTCAAAAAGCCTTTGCATCACTTTGGTTGGTTTGCCAAATATTATTTTATTGGCGAGATAGCGTAATGCATCCTGCTTTCTTCTGCCCAAAAAGCTGTTTACAGGTGTTAATCCCAGGCCGGCCGGCGGCAGGTCTTTTGATGTTTGTGTTAAAGGCAACACGCCAATTGAAATAACAGGAACTTTTATTTTTTCTTTTATAAAGGGAATTGCAGGGAATGCGCAATCGCAAACAACCAAATCGAAAGGAAAGCTTTTTCTTATCTCCAGCATGTCTTCGTAATATTCCGGCGCACGAAGAATAAAAGCATTGATCATATCATGCACCAGTTTCTTTACCTGGCTTTTTATTTTGGTTCTTTCCGGGAAGGCTTCATCAAAATTATTGTTGATCACTTCTTTTGCTTTTTGAAAAGCATAATGATGAATATCCAGTTTTTTTAATTTTTCAGTATAGGTAAATGAAGTGTACCAGCGTACATCGTAACCCAATCCCTGTAAATAAACTGCCAGGCCCGTTAAAGGGTTAAAATGCCCGTCTGCTGGAAAACTGGCAAACAATATTCTTTTTGAATTTTGTATTAAGCCATGTAAAGCGCCGCTTCTATGAATGATATGTTGTTCCATGCTTTTATTTTTTAATGGTTGTTTTGATATTTAAAAGCAATGTTATATCAGTTAAAAGCCTGTGTCAAGCAGCGCGTGCAGCAGTTGCGTTTTTTTATGAGCAGATTGTAGGAAAGGATTTATGGGATGTGTGATTGTGAAAGATGGATGCTGGATAAGCTAATATTAGTATAAGGCGGGTTTATATTGAACACGTTGTGAACGAAGCGTTCTTATGCTAATTTAATAAGTACCTTTGCCAGTAATGACTTTTTTCGAGAAATATCCGCAACTGCAGGAAAAAGCATTTCTTATACAAATGCTTACTGACACTGTCTTTGCTACAATGTCGCTGGAAGATCAACAAGTTCCTAGAAATAAAGTTGAGTCAATTGTTTCGTCTTTGCTTTCAAGCAGAGACTTAGAGATGAGCAAGCTCAATGGAAATCAGGTTTCTTAAAAGTTCCATGTTGTTTTTATCAGCTGCTTTCATTGCTTCAATATAGATTTTACGACTATCTCCCTCGCGATAATATAAAGCCAAAGGCCTATAGCCAAATTTTAACGATATTAAGTTCATGAAAATTCTGCCTGTTCTTCCATTCCCGTTATTAAAGGGATGAATGCGAATAAATTCATAGTGAGCATATAACAGACAATCTACGTGCTCCGCTCGTGTTTGGGCTATTGATATTTTAAAATTAAGATTGTCAACAAATTGATACATTAATTGAATTACGTTATGTGGCTCAGGAGGTGACAATTGTCCAACTAATATGTTTGTTGTTCGCCATTTGCCTGCTCAATCATAAAGATGTCCAAAAACAATTTTGTGAATTTCCAAAATTAGAGTTGTTGAAATTGTGGTGTCAATCTCAAGATCTAAAACAAAAAGTTCTGCTTACGCAATTCCTTTAGCTTCCTGTTCATTAATAGCATCTTTGTCTACAAGATTAAGAAGATTATCTTCTGCAGACGGTGTCCAATTTGTATTATCCTGCACTGATCAAAGATAGCCACATGTTTATGGAAAAATGGATCAGGAGTAAGTGGATTCCATTAAAATATGCCTAAAATGATAAACTTTCAAGCTGACTTTATTATTACAACACTTTAATTTAATGCGATCACTTCAACCTCAATCCACCACTGCAGCAATCTTTTCTTCAGACATATTTGCATTAACCATCGAAATACTTCTGGCAGCAAGATTCGCAAAATTTTCAAACGCATTGCGTGAAATATCATCATCACTCATCATTACGGGTACACCCTGGTCGCCGCCTTCGCGGATGCTTTGCACTAACGGTATTTGCCCTAAGAAGGGAAGGTCATATTCTTCCGCCAAATTCTTTCCGCCCTCTTTTCCGAAAATATAATATTTGTTGTTGGGTAATTCAACAGGTGTGAAGTAAGCCATATTTTCAACCAACCCAATAATAGGTACATTTAGTTGCGCCTGCGCAAACATAGCAATGCCCTTTTTTGCATCAGCCAGGGCCACTAGTTGTGGCGTTGTAACAATTACAGCGCCTGTAACAGGTACGGTTTGCATTAAAGTAAGATGAATATCACCGGTGCCGGGCGGCATATCAATTACCAGGTAATCCAATTCGCCCCAATCTACATCAGTTACAAATTGTTTGATAGCACTGCTGGCCATAGGGCCACGCCAAACCACTGCACTCTTTTCATCAACCAATAAACCAATACTCATTAATTTGATACCATAGCGTTCCAAAGGAACGATCATTCCTTTGCCGTTTACATCCCGCATCATCGGCCTCTCACCGCGAACACCAAACATAATAGGTACGCTTGGACCGTAAATATCTGCATCCATCAAACCTATTTTGGCATTATGCTGTGCTAAGGCCAGCGCAAGATTTGCGGCTACTGTGCTTTTTCCAACACCGCCTTTTCCGCTAACCACGGCGATAATATTTTTTACACCGGGTAATATGGATTTGGTATCAATACGTTTGCTGGTTGTATGCGAAGTGAAATTTACATTCACTACTAAACTTTCATCCAACTGTTGAATAACTTTAATACAATCTGTGCGCATAACTTCTTTCAAAGGGCAGGCAGGCGTAGTAAGTACAATGGTAAAAGCAACCACATTATCACTTATTGAAATGTCTTTTACCATATTCAGGGTAACAATGTCTTTTCCCAGGTCTGGTTCATTTACGTTACTTAACGCCTTTAGAATATCATTTTCTGTCATCATCATAATTTTGTTAAAAACATTTACAGGGTCGCAAAGTTAATTTAGGGTATGGTTTATTTGTCATGCGATTGTTTTCTTTGTATGAAATTGGATCATTAAATTAGTAGAATGAACAAAACTTTACGATATTTCTTGTTTGCCGCATTGATATTCACTTCATTATATAGCAAGGCACAAAACCAGCAACCAACAAGATCAGATTCCGTGGTGCAGTTGTATGGTGTGGTTATGAGTGCCGACAGCCTTCGTGGCCTTGACGCGACCAGCGTAATCGTAATAGGTACCGGCCGCGGAACTATCACCAACGACCAGGGTGTGTTTTCTATTGTAGTTTTAAAGGGAGATACTATCCGCTTTTCAAGCGTGGGTTTTAAAGATAAACAGATCGTAATTCCAAGAAATCTTACCGGTAACCAGCATAGTGTAATACAATTAATGGTGAACGATACGGCTTACTTACCGGCAACCATTCTTAAACCAAGGCCAACTCGTGCCCAGTTTGAAAGAGATTTCGTAAATACTGAAGTTCCTGCGGATGCTTTGGAAATAGCGCGGCGTAATAATGATGAAGCTACACGTAAAGCTTTACTGATGAGTTTGCCAGCCGACGGTACTGAAGCAATGAATACCCAGATACGCAAACAGGCACAGAGCTATTATTATTCGGGACAGTTACCTCCTCAAAATATATTCAACCCGGTTGCCTGGGCTGAGTTTATACAGGCCTGGAAACGCGGCGACTTTAAAAGGAACAAATAATTCCTGCACATTGGTTTAGATAATGTGGCAACAGAATTCTGCTATCTTAGCGGCTGTTCAATTAATGCTGCATTCAAACCATTAACAATGAAGAAACTGATAGCTATAACTGCTACCTTATTGGTTGCAGTTGTACATGCCCAAAACAAACCTGCTCCTGATAATAATGTTACTGTTACAAAACATCAAATAAAATTAGGTCAGTCTGTTTTGAATTACACGGCTACCGCCGGTTTCATGCTGATGAAAGATGAGAACGATTCACTTAAAGCTAAAGTGTTTTATGTTGCCTATACAAAAGACGGCGAAAAAGATACAGCGAAACGTCCGTTGCTTTTTGCATACAATGGCGGGCCCGGCTCGTCTTCTGTATGGTTGCATATGGGTGCCATCGGTCCTAAAAAAGTTGTTTTAGGTGATAAAGGCGAAATGCCGCAGCCACCATTTTCTTACACCGATAATGAATATACATGGCTTGATAAAGCTGATATTGTTTTCATTGACCCTATGATGACAGGATTTACAAGGCCTGCGCATGGCGAGGACAAAAGCAGTTTTACCGGCTATGAAAATGATACACGTTTTGTAGGTGATTTTATCAGGCTTTATACTACCAAAAACGGGAGATGGAGCTCTCCGAAATTTATTGGCGGTGAAAGCTATGGCACTACACGTTCAGCCGGGGTTGCGAATTATCTGCAGGAGCGTTACGGCATGTATTTAAATGGTGTGATCATGATATCAGCCATTCTTGATTTTGGTGCTGATGAGACCGATCGGGGTAATGACCGCCCTTTTCCTTTGCAGTTGCCAACCTTGGCAGCAACAGCATGGTATCATCATAAATTATCTCCTCAATACAATGACCTTAAATCTTTTTTAAGCGAGGTTGAAAATTTTACAGTTACTGACTATGCTTCGGCTTTACTAAAAGGCGATGCATTAAGTGATGCCCAAAGAAACCAGGTTGCTGAGAAGTTGCATCAATACACGGGCATATCAAAAAGCTATATACTTCAATCGAATTTGCGTTTGTATGTTGGCAGGTTTAATAAAGAGTTATTAAGAGATTCAGGCTTAACAGTTGGCCGTCTCGACAGCCGCTTTACAGGTTATGATTATGATGAAGCGGGTGAATCGTACGAATATGATCCCAGCTATGATAAAACCATTTACGGCCCGTTTGCAGCTACAGTAAATGATTATATAAAACGCGAGTTGAAATTTGAAAGTGAGTTGCCTTACGAGATATTAACCGGCCGCGTTGGTTACTGGTCTTTAAGCAACGACCGTTATTTAAATGTGGCGGAGGCGCTGCGTGAAGCAATGACAAAAAATCCTTTTTTAAAAGTTTGGATAGCGCAGGGTTATTACGATATGGCTACTCCATACTTTGCTACCGAAAATGTTGTTGCACACATGTTCTTAAAAAAAGACATCAGGCAAAATATATATTTCACTTTTTATGAGGCAGGTCATATGGTATATATCAATAAGCCATCATTAGTACAAATGAAAAATGACTTTTCAACATTTATGCAAAAAGCCTTGCCTAAGTAAATGCATATTAATATTTAAGATATAACTATCTGCAAAAACAACATCCGCCAAAAACTCTTACTTTTGGCGCGTTGAGCAAGAAAATTGAACTGCATTTGTCAATTATTAACACGAATTAACTGATTTGCAATAAATGTCGTCGAAAGTTACAAAAATAGGTGTATTAACATCGGGAGGCGACTCCCCCGGAATGAACGCAGCCATTAGGGCTGTTGTAAGAACAGGTATTTATTATGGCCTGGAAGTTTTTGGAATAATGCGTGGTTACAATGGTATTATTGAAGATGATATTTATCAAATGAGTTCCCGCTCCGTTGCCAATATTATACAACGTGGGGGAACAATTTTAAAAACCGCACGCAGTAAAGATTTTTATAACGAAGAAGGCCGTAAAAGGGCCTTTGCTAATTTACAAAAGCGCGGTATTGATGGCCTTGTAGTAATTGGTGGTGATGGGAGCTTTACGGGAGCTTATAAATTAAGCAAAGAATGCGGCATACCCTGCATTGGTATTCCGGGCACTATTGATAAAGATCTTTACGGAACCGATTTCACATTGGGTTTTGATACCGCCGCAAACACTGCTGTAGAAGCAATTGATAAAATTAGGGATACAGCAGACTCGCATGACCGCTTGTTTATTGTAGAAGTAATGGGCCGGCATGCTGGTTACATCGCTTTGCACAGCGGTATTGCTACAGGTGCTGAGCATATTCTAATGCCCGAAGTAAATACTACCATAGATGAAATTATAGCTTCTCTTTCTGAACAGGAAAAGAGAAAGAAGCTGGTAAATCTGGTTATTGTGGCCGAAGGGTACATGCCTGACCCTTCTAATCCTAAAATAAAAGGAGCAAATGAAGTAGCACGCCTTTTGGAAGAAAGATTAAAAGGGCTTGAAATAAGGGTTACAATCTTAGGCCATATTCAAAGAGGCGGCCCACCCTCCTGCATTGACAGGCTGATTGCAAGCCGCATGGGTTATCACGCGGTAGAATGTTTAATGGAAGGCAGGCATAATGTAATGGTAGGCATTCTACACAACAACATGCACTACACACCTCTTGAGATTGCTATTCGTGAAAAACAAAAACTTGGGGAAGACTGGCTGGATATCGTGAAGATACTCGCTAGTTAATTTTCCTGCTGTATGAAAAATAAACTTAGAACTTTTCTATGTCAGAAAACATAACAAAGTACCTGCATAAAGAAATGGATCGGCAGGCAGGTATTGAGCATACATTCCACCGCACTAAAATAGTGGCAACGATTGGCCCTGCATGTGATACTTACGAAAAAATGCTGGAGCTGGCAAAAGCCGGGGTAAACGTTTTTCGCCTGAATTTTTCGCATGGCAGCCAGGAAGATAAAGCAAGGATACTCGGCTATATCGAGCGGATGAATGCTGAAGAGCCTTTTAATGTTTCATCATTGGCTGACCTGCAGGGCCCTAAATTAAGAGTGGGTGAACTTCAAAACGGGTTGCTTGAGATCAATAACGGCGATATTCTAACCTTTACATCCAAACAAAAAGTGGTAGGCACTAAAGAAAAAATTTATGTGTCTTATCCCAATCTTCATTCGGATGTAAAAGTGGGTGATAAAATTTTGATCGACGATGGTAAACTGGAAGTGGTTGTAATAGAAATTACTCCTGAAGAAGATGTGAAAGTGGTGGTTACGTACGGCGGCATTCTTTTACCGAAAAAAGGTGTAAACCTTCCCGATACCGATATCTCACTGCCTGCATTAACAGAAAAAGATCTTTCTGATCTTGATTTTATCCTGAAACAACATGTTGACTGGATAGCGCTTTCATTTGTGCGTAAGGCAGAAGATATTATTGACCTTAAAAGAAGAGTTGCGGAAAGGAATTCTGCAAGCAAGGTTATCGCGAAGATAGAGATGCCTTCAGCTTTAAAAGACCTGCGTAATATTATTCTTGAATCTGATGCCGTAATGGTTGCCCGTGGTGACCTGGGTGTTGAATTACCGGTTGAAAAAGTGCCAATGGCGCAACGTGATATCATTCGCAAATGTATTCATCGTGCAAAACCTGTAATTGTAGCTACGCAGATGATGGAAAGCATGATTGACCGTATAAAGCCTAACAGGAGTGAGATAACTGATGTTGCCAATGCGGTGCTGGAAGGCGCAGATGCTGTAATGTTAAGTGGAGAAACTGCTACCGGTAAGCATCCGGCGCTGGTGGTGGAAACTATGCGCAGAATAATTTTAGAGGTTGAAAAAACGGAATATCGTTATAACCGCGAAGAGGATTTGAAACCATTACCCCATTCGCCATCATTTTTAAGTGATGCTATTTGCTACAACGCCTGTAAAATTGCCAAAGATGCCAATGCAGATGCGCTGATTGGTATGACACAAAGTGGTTACACTGCATTTATGCTCAGCAGTTACCGTCCCAAAAGCCCGCTGTATATTTTTACAAAAGTGAGAACCCTCGTGAACCAGTTAAGTTTAAGCTGGGGTGTGCGTGCTTTTTATTACGATGAAGAAATAAGCCTGGATGATATTTTCTTTGACCAGATAAATATTTTAAGAGAGCGTGGATTTATAAAATCGGAAGATGTGGTCATTAATACCGGTAGTACGCCGGTGAACCTGCATTTGCCGACGAATGTTTTAAAAATTACAAAAGTTGAATAAATTCACCCCCGTTTAGCGGGGGTTTTTTTTGCGATTTTGATTATGCGCATACGTTTGAGTGGCGATACATTGCGAACATTTCTTTTATTTACATCTCATATTTTATAACTTTTTACATTGCTATTTAAATTGATCAACACATGAGAAAATTGCTAAGTTGTCTTGCTTTTGGTTTAACGATGTCTTGCCTCGCACAATCACAAACACTTAATATTATTCCGGCGCCAGTAAAAGCTGAAGCAAAACAGGGAACTTTTACTATTACTCCTGATACAAAAATTGTTACGACCTCAGGCGCTACAGACAAAAGCATAGCTTTCTTAAACGATTACCTTGAGAAGTTTTATGGGTTTGAATTAAAAACCACAAAAAAGCAAGCAGCTAACACTATCGAGCTTACTGCAGCAAAAGTTTCAAATATCGGTGCTTATGAACTGAATGTAAGCGGTAGCGGAATTTCAATTAATGGATCTGGTGAAGAAGGCGTTTTCTACGGTGTTCAAACATTGATTCAATTGCTGCCGCCACAAAAATCAAATAGCCTTGCGGTTCAGCAATGCAGTATTACTGATGCACCTCGGTTTGCATACCGTGGTATGATGCTCGACTGCGGACGTCATTTTTTTCCTGTTGAATTTGTAAAACAGTATATCGATTTCCTGGCAATGCATAAACTTAATACCCTTCACTGGCATTTGACTGAAGACCAGGGCTGGCGCATCGAAATAAAAAAATACCCTAAACTTACAGAAGTGGGTAGTTGCAGAAATGGAACGATTATCGGTCATCACCCCGGCACCGGAAATGACAATAAAAAATACTGCGGCTATTACACGCAAGCCCAGGTAAGAGATATTGTAAAATATGCTGCAGAAAGGTATGTCACCATTATCCCCGAAATAGAAATGCCGGGGCATGCTTCTGCTGCAATTGCCGCTTACCCGCAGTTAAGTTGTTTTCCGAATGAACCAACGCCCATCGCAAAAGGTGTAACATGGAGTGGAGATTCAAGTGGCAAACAGGTGCAACAAAGCTGGGGCGTTTATCCTGATGTGTTTGCACCAACAGATTATACCTTCAAATTTTTAGAAGATGTTTTAGATGAAGTGATGGCATTATTCCCTTCAAAATATATTCATATCGGCGGTGATGAATGCCCTAAAGATTACTGGAAGCGCTCTGAATTCTGCCAGAATCTTATTAAAGAAAAAGGACTGAAAGATGAGCATGGTTTACAGAGTTATTTTATAGGCACTATTGAAAAATATCTGAACAGCAAAGGCAGGCAGATCATCGGCTGGGATGAAATTCTTGAAGGCGGCGTTGCACCCAATGCAACTGTAATGAGCTGGCGCGGTGAAAAAGGTGGTATTGAGGCAGCAAAGCAAAAGCACCATGTTATTATGACGCCAACTACCTATGTTTATTTTGATTATTCGCAAACCAAAAAAGAAGATAGTTTGACCATTGGCGGATATTTACCTTTGGAAACGGTGTATAAATATGAACCACTTCCTGCGGAACTTTCAGCTGAAGAACAACAATATATTTTAGGTGTGCAGGCCAACCTGTGGAGCGAATATATCCCTACACCTGCAAAAGCAGAATATATGGCATTTCCGCGCATGGATGCCTTGTGTGAAGTGCAATGGAGCCCGAAAGAAAACAAGAACTGGGATGATTTTAAAAATCGCGTACAACAGCAGTTTAAGCGATACGATTTCTTAGGCGTGCACTATAATACAAAGGGCATAAATAAAGGAGAGTAAAACGAGCTCTTTGTTTATCATTTAATTATAATGACTAATCCTGATATATTGCTTTCTCTAATTGGTGAAATGATTTTGTAATTTCGAATTATAAAGAAAAATTATGGAAAAGATAATTGTGGAGCCTGATGATGCAATGCAAAAAAAATCTCTGGAAGAGTTTCTTCAGCAAAGAGGAATAAAGTTTAAAACAGAAGAAGAATATCGGTTGGAAAAGCAAAAAGAAGCCATGAAAATATTTGCGCAGATGGTTGCTGATTCTCCAAAAATTGATATTACCGATGAAGAGATAGATGAGATTGTAGAAGAAGTACGCTCAAAAAGGTATGAAGAAAATAATCATTGATACTAATTGGTGGATATCTTTTATTGTTTCAAAAAGGTCTTATGGGTTGCCAGCTTTTTTCTTTGGAGATCTTTTCTTTTGCTTTTCTGCTGATTTAACTATCGAAATAAAAAATACTTTACAATACACACGGATAGAGAAAAGGATTAATCAAAAAAATCTTGAAGCATATAACTTCTTCGAAAAAAATATAGCCATGTTTTTTTCACCTACTGAAGCAATAACCATGTGCAGAGATCCAAAAGATAATTTCCTCTTAGCGCTTGCAAAAGATGCAGGCGCTGATTATTTAATCACAAGAGATGAAGACTTACTTACAATAAAGCAATTTGAAAAAACAATTATTTTAACGCTTGAAGATTTTATCAAGACAATAAATAAAACATAAACAACAACTAACAATGGTAGATTCTTTTGAAAAAATTCCGGTGGAAATTTTTCCGACGCCCAAAGAAGGCTCACAGTATGCAGCCAAAGAAATTGCAAAACTCATCAAACAAAAACAGGAAGAAGGCAAACCATGTGTATTAGGCCTGGCGACAGGTTCAACGCCCATCAGCATGTACAAAGAACTGGTGCGTTTGCATAAAGAAGAAGGCCTGAGCTTTAAGAACGTGATTACTTTCAATCTTGATGAATATTTTCCAATTTCGAGGAATGCATTTCAAAGCTATTGGAGTTTTATGCACCGCCATTTGTTTGATCATATTGATATTGATCCTGCAAATATTCATGTGCCTAACGGAGAATTATCAAAAGAAGAAGCCAAGCAACATTGCATTCAGTATGAGCAAATGATTGCAGATGCCGGTGGTATCGACCTGCAAGTACTCGGTATCGGTAACAATGGCCATATTGGTTTTAATGAACCGGGTTCCAGTATTTTTTCAAAAACACATCTAACCAATCTTGACAACAGCACTCGTGTAGCCAATGCAAGGGAGTTTCAGAATATCTCAAAAGTACCAAGGCTTGCGCTTACAATGGGCATAAGCACCATCATGAATGCCAAAAGAATCTTGTTAATGGCATGGGGCTTTAAAGCGCAGATCGTTGCAAAATCTGTTGAAGGAAATGTAACAGAACAGGTGCCTGCGAGCATTTTGCAACAACACAACAACTGCACTTTTGTTGTGGATGAACAGGCCGCATCTGAACTTACCCGCTTTAAATCGCCCTGGTTGAGCGGGGTGATAGAATGGACGCCCAAGATGACAAAACGCGCCGTGGTAAGCCTTGCAGTAAAGTTGAATAAACCTGTTTTGAGTTTAACAACGGTTGATTATAATGAGAATGGCCTAGGTGATCTGCTGGTGGAAAAAGGTGATGCTTATGAAGTGAATCTGCAGGTATATTACCTGCTGCGCGACAGCATTACTGGTTGGCCGGGTGGCAAACCAAATGTTGATCTGCCCACACATCCGGAACGCAGCGAACCTTATCCGAAACGCGTTATTATATTTTCCCCACATCCCGATGATGATATCATTAGTATGGGCGGTACGTTTATGCGCCTGCACGACCAGGGGCATGAAGTGCATGTAGCTTATCAAACCAGCGGGAATATTGCTGTTACCGATGAATTTGTTACAAGGTTTATAGATTTTGCGGTTGGCTTCCAGGAAATGTTTGATATGGATAATAAGAAAAGCACAAAAATTCTGGATGATGCTCAAAACTATCTTTCATCTAAAAAATCCGGCCAGGTAGATACCGCAGAAATACGTGCTATTAAAGGTTTGATCAGAAGATGTGAAGCAAAAGCCACCTGTAAATATGTAGGATTGCCCGAAGGCCGCTGGCATTTTCAAAACCTGCCGTTTTATGAAACCGGCACCATAGAAAAAAAGCCAATGGGGGAAGAAGATGTTCTGCTAACCATGGAATTATTACGCAAGATAAAACCGCACCAGGTGTATTGCGCCGGCGACCTTGCTGATCCGCATGGCACGCACAAAGTTTGCCTGGATATTGTTTTTGAAAGTTTGAGAAGAATAAAAGCAGAAGGCGATGAATGGATAAATGATTGCTGGGTTTGGTTGTATAAAGGTGCATGGCAGGAATGGGATATAGCTGATATTGAAATGGCTATTCCTATGAGCCCTGACCAGGTGATTAAAAAGCGCTTTGGCATTTTCATTCATCAAAGCCAGAAAGATTCTGTGCCTTTCCAAGGCAGTGACAACCGGGAGTTTTGGCAACGCGCCGAAGACCGCAACAGCAATACTGCAAACCTGTATTCGGCTTTGGGCCTTACTCGTTATGCTGCAATGGAAGCATTTGTCAGGTGGAAATATTAGGATCTTAGCATCATATTATAATTTTGAATTGGCGTTTGTACTTGTTACATGCGCCAATTTTTTTAGATTTATATGAATAGTTTTTATTAAAGTTGCTGATATGAAAGAAGTAAAAGAAAAGTTGCGGATTGATAAATATTTGTGGAGCATTCGTGTTTTTAAAACCCGGGCGCTGGCATCTGAAGCCTGCGAAAAAGGTAGGGTAAAGCTCTCTTCCGCTGAAGAAGACGAGGAGGCAATTGCTGTAAAAGCTTCTAAAAATGTATCAACAGGTGATATTTACCAGGTTAGAACAGCGGATAGAAAGTGGGTGATAGAGGTAATCGGACTTCTTGATCACCGTGTTCAATACAGCGAGGCCATAAAATATTATATTGACCATACGCCTGAAGAAGAAAAACAAAAACTGAATGTTCAATCCGCAAGTTTTTATACAGGTAAACGCTTAAGCAAAACAGGTAAGCCTACAAAAAAGCAAAGGCGCGACCTGGAAGATTTTACAAGCGAGTTTTAACTATCACTGAATGATGTGCTGTGAATAGCATTCTATATTTGCCAAATGAAGATCGATATTCTTACTGTATTGCCTGAATTACTGGACAGCCCTTTAAACCATAGTATTATGAAAAGAGCGCAGGAAAAAGGCTTACTTACAGTAAGAATATTCAACCTGCGGAAATGGGCGGTTAATGATTACGGCCAGGTAGACGATTATCAATACGGTGGTGGGGCAGGTATGGTGATGATGTGCGAACCCTTAGCTGACGCAATTGACGAGCTAAAAAAAGAGACAGAGTATGATGAGATAATTTACATGAGTCCTGATGCAGAAATATTTACTCAAAAAACCGCTAATCAACTCTCGCTTAAAGAAAACTTACTCATTATTTGCGGGCATTACAAAGGCATTGACCAGCGCATACGCGATCACTATATTACAAAAGAAATTTCTGTAGGAAATTTTGTTTTGAGCGGTGGAGAATTGGCGGCTGCAATTATTGTTGATGCTGTTGGCAGGCTAATTCCGGGAGTATTGAATAATGAAACTTCTGCTTTATTTGATTCTTTCCAGGATGACCTGCTGGCGCCTCCGGTTTATACAAGGCCTTCAGTGTTCAGAGACTGGAAAGTTCCTGATGTTTTGTTAAGCGGAGATCCAAAAAAAATCGAAGACTGGCGGCATGAACAGGCGCTTCAACTTACCAGGCTAAAACGGCCGGAACTGATAAATGATGATAATGAAAACGCAAACGGCAATAAATAAAAAATCCCACCAAAAGTGGGATGGCTTATAATGAGAAAAAATGTAAGGGTTAATAAACACGCAAAAGATCCTGCAACCTTTTATCTACGTCCTGTAAAGAAATGTAAAGCGTCTTCACTTCCTGCAATTTTTCGCCATTATTAATTGCAGCCTGGTAAATTATTGTAAGCTCCTCTTTTTGTTTTTGAAGCTGGTCAATAATGGATGTCAATCCTGTTTTAGTAGCTGTTCTCACATTCATGGTGAAAGGTTTTTGAATTTAGAAATCTAAAGTCAAATTCCATACCTCAAAACCGGAGAATGAGTAATTTTTGGAATTTTTTGTAATACTTAAACAACTCATTGTCTGTCGTGTAGTATGTACATATTGCCAATAGGAAATTCCTGAGTCGAATTTATAGACAACAAACGGAGTTAGTTTTTTTACTATTGTTGCTGCTGTTGTTGTGCGGCAAAGCTTTCATCTACCAATTCTTCTTCCACTTCAGAATCGAGCTCCTGCATTTTTACACTATTTATTTCTTCAAACTTGTGCCCGTCTTCATAACCAACGGATACAAATACAGAAAGTTTTTGATGGGCCGGCCCTTTAAAAGTTCCTTTGATCGGACTGCAGTCATTAAAATGTCTGCCTACTGCCAGTTTAACATGATTATTTGTAACCCAGATATTGTTTGTAGGATCAATGCCAGACCAGCCGTAACCAGGAATGTACACTTCTACCCACGCATGTGTTGCGCCTTCTCCACGAATGCCTTTTTTATTAGGACATATATAACCGCTTACATAGCGCGAAGGGATTTGCAGCGTACGCAAAACCTGCAACATTAAATGCGCGAAATCCTGGCAAACGCCGGCTTTATGTTCCAATATTTCGTCTACGGTAGTTTCGATATTGGTAATGCCTTTTATATATTTAAAATGATTGTAGATATATGCTGAACAGTTTTGCGCAATGGTAGCAATGTTGCCTGTGCCTTGCGTAATTATGCCAATAATATCATTGATGGCTTCCTGGTTTCGTATAAGTGTTGGCTCAGCCAGTTCAATTTTTGCAAGGTCGCCTGAAATTTCTTCACGCAATTGATCAATTGATACATCAAAAGCTACTGATGGTTCCGGGGTGCCGATTGTGCGCAATACAAGCTTACTTTCAATGACTAGTTCTTTGTGTAGTGGAAGCAAGTTAAAAACGCCCGTTTTATTCTGCCAGTAATCGGAAAAGTTAAGAATGTCGGGTTGCCCGGTTATAATTATTTCATGCATCAATGTTTCCTGCGTTTTATCAGTATAAGGATAGATCCTAATCTCATTTACGCTTTCTCTAACCGGCCTGTCGTATTCGTATTTGGTGATGTGGTGTATTGTAAAAACTGGCATTACTGTAATTTAAGCATAAGAAAAAAAACACGCTGTGAGTTGCCTGTTGAAGCTTTGCAGTTGCGCTTTCAGGTTGTGTAAACATTCAGATAACTCCTGGCCGTTAAGCGAATCTATATCGATGTATTTTATATCGCTGTGCAACCGGCCAAAGATCCTTGTAAGTTCTTCATTCTTAACAGAACGGTTTTCACTTATAACATCTTCAAGATATTTTGCTATGCGATTTAAGGAATAAAGAACGGAACGGGTAAAATCTTCATTCATGATCACCTGGTGCAATACATTCTTGTTATAACTGTTAGTTCGGTAAGTTTTTAAATGCATTTCAAAACCTGAAAGCGATAGCAGCAGGTATTGCCATTGAATGATATCAATTGTGTTTTCAAGGTCATAATTTATACCATGGTATTGCCTGTCGACTAATTCTACTGTTTGTGAACAGCGTTCTACATATCTGCCAAGATTCATAAAACTCCAGCCTAAACCGCGGGGCATGGTTATATCAATAACGCCCATAAACAGCAAGCTGCTGCCCGAAAAATTCTCAATAGTGCCCAGCGCGTCATATCCCGAAAGATTGGAAGCAAGACTTGGGTTGTTTATCATGTGATACATCTGGTTCACCTGTTCCCAAACTTCTTTTGAAATATAATCCTGAACACCGCGGGCATTTTCTCTTGCTTTTGTAAGAATTGCCCTGAGCGAATTCATATTGGTTGTATCCGTAAGCAGATAATGTAAAGCAGCATTGGTATCATTTTCCAATAAAGCAATATCTTCCTGGGATAACACAGTGAATATTTCCAATAAAGGGCGCCAGGTAAGATTGCTGTTTATGCCTTTATCCAGCGATAAAATATAAGTTGTTTTCATGGCACGCAATAGTCCGTCCGCACGCTCCATATAACGGTTAAGCCAAAATAAAGAATCCCCAAGTCTGCTAAGCATTAAGTTATGAGTTATAGTTATAAGGTAATAAGTTTACGAAGTAAAAGCAATTTGGTATTTTGTTGGTACTATTCATCAATCACCCAGGTATCCTTACTGCCACCACCCTGGGATGAATTCACGATGAGTGAACCTTCCTTTAAAGCAACCCTGGTAAGGCCGCCGGGTACTATTTTAATGCCTTTTTCACCACATAAAGCATAAGGCCTTAAATCTACATGGCGCGGCTGAAATTTTCCATCTATAAAACAAGGCACGGTAGATAATTGCATAATAGGTTGCGCAATAAAACTTCTCGGATCTTCCTCTATAGCTTTTTTGGCTTTTACCCATTCTTCCTCAGGAATTTTATTACCCATCACCATTCCGTAACCGCCTGACTGGTTGGTTCTTTTTATAACCATATTTTGAATATTACTGAACACATAATTCCTCGCATCATCATCCACCATTTGATAGGTGGGCACATTCGGTAAGATCTGTTCTTCGTTCAGGTAATATTTTATCATCGCAGGAACATAAGCATACACCGCTTTATCATCTGCAACACCATTTCCTACAGCATTGGCCAATGCAATATTGCCTTTGCGGTAAGCGCTCATAATGCCGGGTACACCTAAAGCACTATCGGGCCTGAACATAAGCGGGTCAAGAAATTCATCGTCAATCCTGCGGTATATAACATGCACCTGCTCAAGGCCGTCAGTTGTTTTAATATATACTTTGTGATTGTCAACCACCAGGTCTCTGCCTTCCACCAACTGAATACCCATTTGCCTTGCCAGAAAAGTATGCTCATAATAAGCGGAGTTATAAACGCCGGGGGTTAACAATGCAATGGTTGGATTGGATATAGCTTTTGGCGATAAACCAGTCAATACCTCATGCAACAATAAAGGATAGTTATTTACCAATCTTACTTTGTTCTCATAAAATATATCAGGAAAGATGCGCTTTGTTATTTCGCGGTTTTTAAGCATATAACTTACGCCGGATGGTGTGCGCAGGTTGTCTTCCAGTATATAAAATTTTCCATCGCCACCACGTATGAGATCAATGCCTGAAATGTGGATGTAAATATCATGCGGCACCTGTATGCCATGCACTTCACGCAAATAATGCGGGCAGGAAGCGATGAGCCCGGCAGGGATAATTTTATCTTTAATGATCTGCTGATCATTATAAATATCTTTTAAAAAAAGATTTAAAGCCCTTAAGCGTTGCTTTATCCCCTCTTCAATATGTTGCCATTCTGCCGCGGTAATAATGCGTGGAATAATATCATAGGGAAATATTCTTTCTATTCCTGCATTATCGCTGTACACAGTAAACGTGATACCCTGATTCATAAAAAGTTCGCTGGCCAGTTTGTCCTTATCATACAGCGTATTTATATGCAAGTTGTTTAAAACATTAAATAACTTGCTGTATTGCTCGCGAATGTTTGATTCATTCCGCATTTCATCCCAAATATGGGATTTGTACAGGTATTGCTCCAGAAAATTCTCCAAGGTGTATAATGGTTTGGTAAATAAAAAAAGAGTTGCTAACCTGGCTATTGTATGGCAACTCTACCGCCTCAATATAAGCAGAATTAAAAAAACAACAAAATATGTGTAAAAAAATGAATACCTCGATTCTTGGTCTAAAGGAAGGTTTGAATTAATTTCTCGAAGGCACCTTGCCAAAAAAAGGATAACTAAATGATATGGTTAGGCATGGGCAAATAAAAGCATATAGTTTATTTTTATTAATAATATAAATGGCTATGATTTTTCATCCTGCTTAATCATGGAAGCAAGTATAAATATGGCTGCACCAAATAATGCTACAATTCCAAACGACCATCGTAAGCCTATTGCTTGTGCTATAAAGCCTACACCAGGCGGTACTGCTAAAAATCCGAGATAACTTATTGTGGAAACAGAGGCAATTGCAGTGCCGCTGCTCATGGTTTTAGATTTGCCGGCCAGTGCAAATACAAAAGGAATAATGCAGCAAACACCAAAACCGGTTAAGGCATAACCAATTGCTGCCGGTACAGCATAAGGTAGCAGGCTTGCTAATAATAAACCTGAAAAGATTAAAATGCCACTATATTTTAATATGGTGGTAGTGCTAAATCTCGATACAATTTTATCACCAAGGAAACGGCCGGTTGTCATACAAACCATGTATAAAACAAAAGCTGCGGTGGCGGTTTCCCTTGGGGTGGAAACTGCTTTTTGAAAATAAATAGCACTCCAGTCGTACATAACGTTTTCACAGGCCATTGACGCAAACGCAATCAGGGCAAAAACCAACAGTGTTTTATCGGGCCAGGTAAAAAGTTTTTTGCGTTGCGGCGTGTGTTGCAACGTGTAATAGGTATTGGGGTAAAAGATCACCGACAGGATGATCATAATTATACTCACTGAAACAAAATGAGCGGCTATTGGCAGTTTCGACATTACAAACAGGTAGCCTGTAGCAGCGCCTGCAAAACCAGCCATGCTCCACATGGCGTGAAAGCTGGTGATGATAGAGCGATCATACAAACGTTGAACTTCCACGCCCTGTGCGTTCATAGAAAGGTTAAGCAGGTTGCGGGAAGAGCCAAAGCAAAATAAAACCAGGCAAAGCTGCCAGAGTTCGGTGGTAAAAGCGAGCAACGCCAGCATTATGTTGTAAAAAACGGCGCCGAAGATCATAATGCTTTTACTGCTGTAGCGGTTGAGCAGGTTGCTGGTAAAAGGTGAAGTCACCAATACTCCAACAGGAGCCGCCAGAAGTGCCCCGCCCAATTGCGCCTCATTTATATGGAGCTGTTGTTGTATGCCCGGTATGCGGGAAGCCCAGGTTGAATAACCAAATCCGGAAAGAAAAAAATACACCAATGCGGCCATACGGTGTTTTATGCGCGGTAACTCGGTTTTGGAAATAAGCTCCATCAGGTAGTAAAGTTTTGAAACGAAATTTTAAAATGATGCTGCTCCTGTGCTTGCCTTTAATAATCGAAAGGCCATTCAGGTAACCCAATAAAAAAATAAGGTATCAGTTTTGTAATGCTTTTAATAAAAAACTTATGGATAGCATAAATCAGCAACAGCCGGAAGAGAACTATAAAGATCTTTTTGGTGAGGAAGCAAAAAAGAAAATAAAAGAGCTTGCAGAAAGCGCTAAATCCTGTTTCTTCTGTACCGCGATGGAGCCCGGTCAACCATTTTCCACGAGGCCAATGGCGGTTCAAAAAGTTGACGAAGATGGGAACTTCTGGTTTTTAAGCTCCGTTGATAGCAATAAAAACCATGAAGTAGAAAACAACCATGATGTGCAGCTACTATTTCAGGGTTCATCTTACAGTGATTTCCTAAATATTTATGGAAGGGCGACCATTACACAGGATAAAGAAAAAATCAAAGAGCTATGGGATCCTTCCATAAAAACATGGTTTACAGGAGGGGTTGATGATCCGCGTATTTCGGTAATTAAAGTAGAGCCTCAAAATGGCTATTACTGGGATACGAAACATAGCATGCCAATAGCCATGATAAAAAGGCTTGCAGGCGCTGCTATAGGTAAAACGATCGACGATTCAATTGAAGGTGAATTGAAAGTTTAATATAAAAGTAGATGCAATCGGGAAAGGTTTTTGTCCATAGCAAAAACCTTTTTTTATCACCTTACTGTTTGCTGCTCGCTTTGCGGAAAAACCCGCACTATTTTTATAAATCTTCCTCTATAATAATCATTCAGTGGTGTAATGGTAACACCGTTCGCCTTGCCGGATGTTGAGTGAATGAACTGTAATTCATTATCCAGGCTTTGAACCACAATTCCCATATGACCCACAATTCGGATAGTGCTGTCTGTACCTGTAAACAAAATCAGATCGCCAGATTTTGCATTTTCAAGAGGAACTTCATATGGCACCTTTGTAAAACCTTCTGACGACCTGGGAACGGTAATATTAAAATGATTAAATACATACGTTATAAAGCCAGAGCAATCAAAACCAACCGCCGGGTCAGCGGAAGCATACTTATAAGGAACGCCGATCAATGTTTGGGCAAAAGTTACAACTGCTGCAGGCTGCGTGTTGCCGGTGTGAACATATAATGGATCAGAGGTGTCTACATACACAAACGAACTGTCACTTACAATAGTATCTGGCTTTAGAGCTGTTTGTGTTTCTTTTTTACCCGGGAAAAGCGAACAGGATATTGCAACCACCAAAAAACACATTATAGCTACAATACGTCTCATACACGGGAAAATCCAAAAACCATTCCGTGTTGTTAATCCTTTAATTGTCAATAAATGATGGCCTTAATATTGCTGCTTACTCAATAAAAATTATGGTTGAAAAACAACATATTAATGGTAAAGATGTTTGGTTTAAGGTAGAACCATGGCATGTTGAGCGCGACAATCCTAATATCATACCCACGGAATATTTTACCGTTTCCTATTCCGCACAGGAACCTTCGGATGAGGCAAACGGAGGTGAGGTGATAAAAGATGAAAACAATCAACCTAAATTATTTGAGTCTCCTGTAGCTGCTGTCAGTTATGCGGCTAAAAAATGGCAGGAGAAGCAATAGTGAATACGCTGAGATATCCAGACAAACTCCTTAAAATCCATGACCGCAACGATGCCATAAAAAATTTTTTTTATTTTTTGTTTCCCTTTTTAAAAGCACACCGACAAATTATTGACTTCACAAATAATATAAAGCAATCAGTTTATAGCTCTCCTGTTTCCACAGGAGGGCTTAATTGTTTTAGGATGTTTTAAAATAAAACATAGATAATAGCTGAGGGAATATAATTTTATACGGTTCTTTTGAAACACAAAATTCAAGCTTGCAGTATGAATAAAAATCTCCGTGTAAATATTTCCCGTTTTTCTTTTTTGCTATTGATAAGCCTGTTTTCTTTCCATCCTGCATCATTCGCACAAAATGCTGCCGATTATAAATTGGTATGGTCTGACGAATTTAATGGAACTTCTATCGACACTACCAATTGGAACTTTGAAAAAGGCGGCCGCGGCTGGGGCAACCATGAGCAGCAATATTACCAGGCATCCAATGCAGGCATAGAGAATGGTAATCTGGTAATAACCGGGAAAAAAGAAACAGTGGGTTCCAATAAATACACATCAACGCGCATGACCACACAGAGTAAAAAAGAATTTTTATACGGTAAGATAGAAGCGCGCATTAAGATGCCGGTAGGGCAAGGGTTCTGGCCTGCTTTCTGGATGTTAGGTGCCAACATCAACGAAGTCGACTGGCCTGCCAGTGGCGAAATTGATATCATGGAACACATTAATGCCGACAGTCTTATTTATGGTACTTTACATTGGGACAACAATGGGCATATTTTTAAGGGCGATACGTTACTGTCAACACCTTCTGCATACCACGTTTATTGCCTGGAATGGAATGCGTCATTTATGAAATGGTTTGTGGATGATGAAGAGTTTTATAAGGCTGATATCACGGATATTGCCAAAACTGAATTTCACAAGCCTTTTTATATATTATTAAACTTTGCTATCGGCGGCGACTGGCCTGGCCAGGTAGTTGATGACAGCCTGCTACCTGCAAAAATGTATGTTGATTACGTACGGGTTTATCAGCGAAAATAAATGCTGAGTTTCCATTTCCTTCTATCAAATTTGCAGCATGAAAAAAGTGGGTTTTGGAACAAGGGTATTGAATTTTCTGATTGATACTTTACTCATTTTCGGCATTGCATATGGCACTAGCGCCTGGTGGGATTTCCAGGTAATGTATTGGAATTATCCATTCCTGCCATTCTACCAAATATTCGCTATAGTACTTTTTATTTATTACATGTTTTTTGAGTCGATCTTTAAGCGTTCGCCCGGAAAATGGTTTAGTAAGAGCAAAGTTGTCAACAACAATGGTGAAAAACCCGCATTTTGGCAAATTCTTATTCGTTCTGTAATACGGCTTACTATAATTGATTGTTTTTTTATACCATGGCTTGATAAGCCTTTGCATGATTATCTCAGCAAAACGGAAGTGATTGAAGTGTGATCATTTCAATACAAGTTTTACCTGCGGCGCCAGTAATGCTGCCCATTTAGCATATTCTTTTCCGGAAGGATGCAAACCATCTACCGCTATCAATGATGGATCTTTTTCTGCTTCGCGGGTGAGCCCGGTAATATCGGTGTAAGAGATTTTATAGGATAAAGTGATGGCTTTATTGATCGCGTTAAATTCGTCAATTTCCTTACTTATTTCCTCTCTATTCATTTGTGCAGCAAATGGTGTTACACTGTAATCGGGAATTGAAAGCACAAATACATGCTCTTTTTGATTACCGGCTAAAGCAATGGCTTTCTTCAGGCATTCTTCAAAACGTTTACTGTAACCATCTTGATCAAGGTGTTGATATTGGTCGTTCACACCGATCAATAAACTAACCACATCAAACGGGCCTTTTGGATTTTGCTGTTCAATCCCATATAATAAATTCTGCGTTGTCCAGCCTGTTACTGCAATGTATTGGAGTGTCGGAAACAATAAACTATCATTTGTAAGCAGCGCTATTGTTTGCGCCGGAAAACGCACTTCTTCATTCACTGATTGCCCAATGGTATAAGAATCTCCCAGGGCAAGCCAACTATAACTGCTATCCTGGTTTGGTGTGGCGACAGTATCGCTACTGATGGTTGTATCCGTCATAGTTGTATCATTATTGTTTTGGCTGATTGTTGTATCGGGATTGTTACCGGTAATAGGCGGCTGCTGCTTCGTGCAACTGATCATCAAACAAAATAAAAGCGGTTGCAAAACAAAAAGCATGAAAATCTTTTTTGAAAGCATGATGCGTCAATAATAAATAGCAAGAATGTTTTACAATAGCTTTTTAAAAATAATCAAAAAGCTATTTTTGCGAAAATCAAAAAACCAATAAAGATGCCTGAAAAAATTAAGGTTGCCAATCCCGTAGTTGAATTAGATGGCGATGAAATGACACGAATTATATGGAAATTCATTAAAGACAAGCTGATCCTTCCTTATATTGATGTCGACCTTAAATACTATGATCTTGGTGTTGAATATCGTGATGAGACCAACGACCAGGTTACAATAGATGCTGCCAATGCCATTAAACAATACGGCGTTGGTATTAAATGCGCTACCATTACACCCGATGAAGCACGTGTAAAAGAATTCAACCTGAAACAAATGTGGAAAAGCCCGAACGGCACCATCAGGAATATTCTTGACGGAACTGTTTTTCGTGAGCCCATTGTTTGCGAAAATGTTCCCCGTCTTGTACCAAACTGGACTGCCCCTATTTGCATCGGCCGTCACGCATTTGGTGATCAATACCGTGCAACTGATTTTATTACAAAGGGCAAAGGCAAACTTACCATTAAGTTTGAGGGCGAAGATGGTAATGTGACCGAGTATGAAGTGTACAATTTTAAAGGTGATGGCGTTGCATTGGCTATGTACAATACTGATGAGAGCATCCGCGGTTTTGCACGTGCCTGCTTTAACCAGGCGATCATGAAGAAATGGCCTTTATATCTTTCTACAAAAAATACCATTCTTAAAAAATACGACGGCAGGTTTAAAGATATTTTTGAAGAAATATATCAAAATGAGTTCAAGGCCAAAATGGATGAACTGGGCATAACTTACGAGCATCGCCTTATTGATGACATGGTTGCAAGCGCATTAAAATGGAATGGCAATTTTGTTTGGGCTTGTAAGAATTACGATGGTGATGTACAAAGCGATACCGTTGCGCAGGGTTTTGGCAGCTTAGGTTTAATGACGTCAACACTGGTTACCCCTGATGGTAAAACCATGGAAGCTGAGGCAGCACATGGAACGGTTACCCGCCACTACCGCGAACACCAGAAAGGCAAACCAACTTCAACCAATCCTATTGCATCCATTTTTGCCTGGACGCGTGGTTTGGAGTTTCGCGGCAAACTTGATGGCAACCAGGAATTAATTGACTTCTGCCATGCATTGGAAGCAGTTTGTATCGAAACCGTTGAAAGCGGCAAAATGACAAAAGACCTTGCCATCACTATAAAACCTAAGGTTGAGCACGGAACAGATTATCTGTACACCGAAGAATTTTTGGAAGAGCTGGATAAAGCGCTTCAGAAGAAATTAGGTAAATAAGTCAGCAGGTGTTGCAGCAGATTATAGCCTTCCTCAGCAATGCGGAAGGCTTTGTTTTTTAAGTTGAAATTGTTGTTTTATAAATTCAATTTTTAAATCCATATAAATAAGAAACATGAACTGGATCATTTTAATCATCGCAGGATTATTCGAAACCGGATTTGCCTTTTGTTTGGGGAAAGCCAAACAGGCAACCGGCGTTGATGTTTATTGGTGGTATGGCGGATTTCTTGTTGCTTTAATTATAAGTATGGTCTTGCTGGTAAAGGCAACGCAAACCTTACCCATCGGAACGGCTTACGCCGTATGGACAGGTATCGGCGCTGTGGGCACAGCTTTACTCGGCATCCTGGTGTTTAAAGAACCGGCAGATTTCTGGCGCATATTTTTTATTATGACATTGGTTGCTTCCATTGCCGGGCTGAAGTTTGTTTCGCATTAAGATTTTTCTGGCCACTAACGCACAGATGTAAAATATATAGCCAGGGCTTTTAAGCTTGAGCATGTTATGAGTAATTATAAAGGCTTTAGCCCAAGTGCTTATATAAATCAAACCTAGGCTAAAGCCATGTAAACTTTCAGCCTGCCATTCCCAACACTAGATGGTTGGGTTAATAAAACACCTAATGTTGTCATGCATTATTTTAAATTCTGTGCCTGCTGCATAACCGATGCAACAATATCTCCTGTTGAATGTTGAAGCTGCAATTGGTTTGGTTTAGGTTTGTCCAGCCAGTTCATTATAGTTGCGGTAAAGTTTTGATCAACATCATCAATTACGGGAACATTAAAATCTTTCAAAGCGGCTGCATTACATTTCTGTTCGTACTGCCCTTTTATAGGAATGCACAGCAATTTTTTCCCGAGATAAAGAATTTCAGCGGGTGTTTCAAAACCGGCGCCGGTAATTACACCGTTGCAGTTAATAATGCTTTCATTGAAAGCCGCATTATCCACCTGGATAATTTTTATATTTTTTTGTGTTGATGCTGCGGTTGCTTTTCTCGAAAACAAATGAAACTGAACGTCTTTAACGCGCTCAAAATGTTTTATTAGCATGTCATCATTGTATTGCGGAAGATACACGGAGATATGCCCTTTATCAAGTGGTTCAGCTTTCAGGATTGCGTTTTTAATAACAGGATCTACAATAAACGAATCATAACTTCTAAAATGAAGGCCGGTATAAACCGTTGAGGGTGCATAGTATTTCAATATCCATTCACCTGTTATGTTTTTTGATGCCGGCCTTGGGGTTTTAGCAGACTGGAAGCTTGCCTGGTGCCCAAAGCCGATGCAGGAGACCTTTTTTATACGGCAGCTTAAGGCAGCGATACTTTCAAAATCAACAATTACACAATCATATTTTTCAACGGGAAGGTCTTTCGCTTCTTTCCAAACACGCCTTGCGCTAAACTCTTTCATCATTTTTATGTAGTCAAGTCCGCCGGTCGAAGTATAATGGAGGCTTATTCCTTTGCTTTTATAGCAAACGGGGAGATCAATATTCAGGCTGCTGTTGCTGCCACTTAAAAAAATATCAACTGAGCCGAATTGTTTCAGAAAAGGCATTAATTCAATAGCTCTTGCAATATGACCATTGCCTGTTGCCTGGACCGCATAAAAAATTTTCACTTGATAAGATCAGCCTGTTTTTTTATTTGACTTTTTGCCGTGCGGTAAAGTAATAGAATTTATGAACATGGTCACTTCTTCAGTGATCACATTCAATTCGGGCATTTTATAAATTTCAGGATGATGGGTGACAGTAAACGCATGAGAATCATATTGATAAATTTTCCATTCGTTATTTTCAAATTCTAAGGACGTTAGATTTTCTATCCAATCGCCACTGTTTAAATATGCAACTTTTCCAAATTCGTTTTCGATTATCTTATTTTGCGGCTGGTGAATGTGTCCACAGATAACATAATCGTAATTTTTTTCGATAGCAAGATCTGCTGCAGTTTGTTCAAAATCTCCTATCCATTTAACAGCCTTCTTTACACTATTCTTCACTTTCTTGCTGAAACTCATCTTTTCTCTCCCGACTAAAGTTAAACCCCAGTTTATAAAACGGTTTAATAAGATCAGCAGATCGTAGCCTTGCCCTCCGAGTTTTGCCAGCATTTTTGCGCTGCCTTTGGTGGTTGCGTCAAATACATCACCATGAAATATCCAGGTTTTTTTGCCATTTATTTCCAGCATTATTTTATCTGTAAGTGAAAAATTACCTGTACTAAACGGGCTGTATCTTCTCAGAACTTCATCATGATTTCCAGTTATATATATAACCTGTGTGCCCTTAGAAAGCATGGAAAATATTTCTTTTATTACCTGCATATGGGAGGCAGGAAAGTAGTGTTTGGTAAATTGCCAGCAATCAATAATGTCGCCGTTTAAAACCAAAATCTTTGGCTGAATGCTTTTGAGATAGTTGATGATTTCCTGCGCATGGCAGCCATAGGTTCCCAAATGCAGGTCGCTCAACACCACAATCTCCAGGTTTCTTTTTTGCATACAATGGGTTTTGCAAAGGTTGAATTTGTATGTTACCCCTATGTAACGAGTTTGTCAACGAATTGTAACTTTTTGTTAAGAAAATATCAAAAGTTAAATATATAACTAGCTAAAAAATAATTCATATTATACAATTATTAATATTATAAAATTATTATGTACTTATTACACAACTTTTACTAACGTACATCATTTACCTTTGCGCGCAAATTTGAATCCTTATGAGATTAAGCCGAATTATTTTTACAATTTTAGCTACTTTTTCAATCAGCCTGTTGCACGAGAACGTCTCCGCACAGGTAACTTCAGCAAGTATATCTGGAACCATCCAGTCATCAGATGGAAAAGCGCTCGAAGGTGCAACGGTAACAGCGGTGCACATTCCTTCCGGTACTACGTATTCAATTTCAAGCGGGAAAAACGGGTTTTATAATTTCCCGAGTGTACGTGTAGGTGGTCCGTTCAAAATAACGGTAACCTATGCCGGTTATGAAAATAAAGAACAATCTGAGATTTATACCAATCTCGGTACGGGTACCACGTCAGATTTTACTATGCAGGAAACTGCCGGCGCCCTTACGGATGTTGTGGTTACAACAACACGCAGCTCGCTTATCAGTACCCGCAAAACCGGCGCCGCTTCAACAATTAATACACAAACCATTAATAATGTTCCCGTAATTACGCGTACTATTAATGATATCACTAAATATAACGCATACGGCAACGGTAAATCATTTGCCGGCCAGGACCCCCGCTTTAACAACTTTACCATTGATGGCTCGGTTTTTAATAATGGTTTTGGATTGGGTAGTTCTGCAATAGCCGGTGGCCGTACAGGTACTACTGCTATTTCATTGGATGCCATTGAAGAATTGCAAATAAACATTGCACCTTTTGATATCCGCCAATCCGGCTTTGCAGGTGCAGGTTTGAATGCTGTAACAAGATCAGGAAATAATGATTTTAATGGCAGTGCTTATTATTTATGGAATAACAGGGACCTTGCCGGTAAAAAAGCTGATACTTCAAAAGTGCCTACCACACCTTTCGAAAATAAAACATACGGTTTTAGAGTAGGTGGTCCTATCATTAAAAACAAATTGTTCTTTTTTGCAAATGCAGAGTTTGTAAACGGCAGCAGGCCGGCATTGGATTATGTAGCCAACCGCGACGGCGCCGTCGGTAACGTGTCCCGTACAACGGCTGCAGACCTAGAAGATCTGAAATCTTTCATGTTGCAGAATTTTGACTATGATATGGGTTCCATTGACAATTTTAATAACGAAGTAAGCAGCAAAAAGTTCCTGGCACGTGTTGATTATAATATAAACAACAACCATAAACTTACTGTTCGTTATTCTAATCACAACTCAGAGTCTGATGTTATTGTAAGTAACAGTTCCAGCGGTAACCTTGCCGGAAATGGTAACAGGCAAAATCTTCCTTTGGCAATTTCAGCACAAAACAATGGTTATAAAATTCAGGATAATACGCGTTCAATCGTTGCCGAGTTAAACTCAACTTTCAGCAGCAAATATGCCAACCAGTTCCTCGCTACTTATAACAAACAAATAGAGGACAGGGCATACAGAACCGGCATTTTTCCTACAGTTGATATTTTGAAAGATGGTTCTACCTATACTTCACTTGGCTTTGATCCTTTTACACCAAACAACAGGTTAGATTATTCTACCATCAACTTCACTGACAACTTCACCATTTTTGCCGGCAGACATACGCTCGTTGCAGGTGTTGCTTTTGAAGCATTTAAATCGAACAACCTGTTTGTGCCTTCTTCAAATGGTGTATGGGTGTTTAATTCCATCGAAGATTTCAAAACAGCTGCAACGGCTTATAAAGAGAATCCTGACCTGGCTGTTTCTCCTGTTGCTGTTGGCCGTTTTAATTATCGTTATTCGTTATTGCCTGAAGGTGAATTGCCATGGCAGGTTTTCAAAACAAATACAGAAAGCATTTACCTGCAGGATGATTACAAAGTATCGAAGAATTTCCGCGTTACAGGTGGCATCCGCTTCGATCTTTTAAACATTCCGAATACTGCAGCACAATACTACAACCCGGTTGTAGATACCATGACTTTCAAAACGCCCGGAGGTGCGAATTATAATGTGAATACCGGCGTTACGCCAAAATCGAGGATATACATTTCACCCAGGGTAGGATTTAACTGGAATGTGAAAGGCGATGCATCTACCATTGTACGTGGTGGTTCCGGACTTTTCCTTACCCGTATCCCTTACGTGTTGATCTCAAACCAATTGGGCAACAACGGTGTAAATACAGGTGTGTATAATGTTACAGGTGATGCAGCATTGAATTATCCGTTTACATTGGATCCGTCACGTTATCGTCCTGCCAACACAGATATAACAGCATTATCTGGTTATGCAGTTAATGCATCCGATCCGAATCTTAAATTCCCACAGGTTTGGAAAACAAATCTTGCTGTTGACCAGAAATTGCCATGGGCAGGCATCGTAGCTACTGTAGAGGCTTTATATAATAAAAACATAAATGCACTCAATTATTTTGATGCTAACTTAAAAGCTCCAACAGGCAAAATTGCTGAAGATGGAAGAGATCTTTACCCCGCTTATGGTTTATCCGGTTCTTCTGCATCAGCAGCACGTTTTATCAATCCAAAAATTACCAATGCATATGTGCTTACCAACAACAACCAGGGTTATTCTTACAGTTTAACCGCTAAGTTTGAGAAAGCAATGGTCAGGCAGTTTGGCTTTATGGTAGGTTATACTTACGCCAAAGCTAAAGACGCTTCTTTTGTTGCAAGTACGGTAAATGCAAACGTACCAAGTGTAACAGGGGTAAACTACCTGGGTACAGCTTACTCAGACAACGACCTTCGACACAGGGTTGTGGGTAATGTGAGCTACCGCATTAAATACGGTAACAAACTTGGTGGTGGTACTATGATCACGCTGGGCTTTGTATCTACAAGTGCATTCAACCCGCCTATAAACAGTTCGAAAATATCTTACATTGTTTCAAATGACCTTAACGGGGATGGCCAGATCAATGACCTGATCTATGTACCAAACCAGGCATCTGAAATGATATTTAAAGATATCACATCTAGCAGTGGTGATGTTCTGTTTACTGCGGCAGAGCAGCAGGCAGCATTTGATAAATACATCGATAACAATCCTTACCTCTCCGGAAAAAGAGGCGAATATGCAGAAAGGAATAGCGCTTCATTGCCCTGGCTTACAAGAATGGATATTAGCGCTGAACAGGACTTCATTATTAAAACAGGCAAAAACAATAAACCAAACACATTCCGTTTCAGGATAGATATTCTGAACTTTGGTAACCTAATAAACAGCAAATGGGGTGTTTCACAGATAAGCACTACAGCTCAGCCGCTTTCTTTTGCGGGTGCAGATGCTGTAACAGGAGCGCCTACTTACAGGTTAGCAACGCAGGTTGTGAATGGTTCAACTATTTTACTGAGAGATTCTTTCATTAAATCAAGAACAATTGATGATGTTTACCAGATGCAGCTGAGCGTTCGTTACATCTTTGGTAACTAATGGGAAACTTCTTTTTATAATATAACAAAACCCTGTTGATCTTTCAGCAGGGTTTTTGTTTTTGTAAAGCACGAGATAATTATCTGGTTAGTTTATTCTTTAATAAAATTGATTGTAGTTACTTTATTTACCTAGGATATTGAAAGCGCTACTAAAGACATCTGTGGTGTCGATACACTCAGATTATACATTGTTTATCAATTGCTTAACTCGCTAAAATTTATTGTATGGAAAGAAAAAAAGCAGTGGCAGTAGCCATAGAGAAAATATATGATGCCTTCGATAAAGTTACGGCGCTATATTATTCTGGAAAGCTTCGAAAGCAAATGGAAAAAATATCCTTTATATCGCCAAATCATGGAGAACCAACTGGCGCAATCTGGTTACATTTTTAAGTCCATACTTCAATTAGGTAGATTATCTATACAACGAATATTATTGAAACATTAATCGCAATATCTGCAAACACACAAAACAAAACAATGCTACCGAATAACCAGGCAGTTGAAAAGTCATTTATCTGGCTTTAATGCTAATCTCAGCAAATGGACCATAGCTCAAAGAAGACTGGCCAATGATGCTTGTGCATATTATTAATATCTTTGGTGAACAGAGACGCGAATCCTTTACACAGTTAATTTAATATTTTCTTTTTATTAAGTGTGTATTCCTTTCTTTAATTCACAGTAAGTGTAATGCTTTTGGAAACAATCAACCCGTCACGGTTGGTAATGGTAAAATTATATTTTTCTGTTCCTGTCTGATTGCGGGTGATGATATCAATATCAGTTTCAAATATATCATGTGCGCTTTCCGGAAGAATAAGTGTTGAATCATTGGTTTCGGCTCCGCCATCAAAAGCATGGCCCACAGAAAATGTTTTAAGATAATCTTCCCCTTCTGTTTTTTCTGCATGTATGCCGATTTTAACTGCTGTATTCTTGCCAACCGTTGCATCGGCTGATGTATAACCCGTCCCAACTTTAAAATCAAGAATAGGAGGTATCATTTTATCTTCTTCTTTGGAACATGCATTAATCAAAATAAAAAATGCTATTAATAGCAAAGTACCAGGAACCAGTTTTGTGAATGGATGTTTCATAATGTTTAAGTTTAATTTAGTGAAAAGGGAATATGTACATTAAGTACTACGTTACGGCCGATATTAAGAATGTCATAATCTTTATACCTTGACAGATGATCGTAATACGCTTTATCCAAAAGATTATTTGCAGCGATGCTGATGTTAATGATCTTTTTAGGCATTTTCCATGAAAAACTGAAACCGGCATTGAGCAAACAATAATTACCTGTTGAAGTTTCAGATTCAGCAGGATGTGTTTGAGCAAAATAGTTGTCGGTCGAAAACGTGCATATTATATTTTGAAGTCTTTTACCATCATTAAATCGTAGCGTAAAACCGTTATGCCATTTATTAGCAGGAATAAAAGGCAGATAGGTGTTTTCTGTAAGCTTGCCGGTAACTGTTGAAAAATAACTTTCAAATTGCAAAAGCTTATAAAAAGGAAGCGTAAATTCTAGTGTTGTTTCATTGCCATAGAGATTAGCATCAGCCTGTTCATACTGGTAAACATCAAAGCCATAATATTGACGGCCTGTGGGTGATAAATAAATATAATTGCGGAAGTGATTATAAAAGGTTGCACTTGAAATTACTATTCCATTGCAGGTGTAGGTAAAATCAATCTCTGTATTTATATTATGCTCGATCTTCAGATCAGGGTCGCCAATTTCATAGCGCAAGGTTCCTTCATGCAAACCATCTGATGACAGTTCTGCAAGATTACCACTGCGGAAGCCTGTGCCTGCATTCAATTTAAAATTCCAGTGTCTGTCTGGATTTATAACAATGCCACCGCAACCATTCATTACGGGCAATGTTTTATTAAAAGGCTGAATGGGTTTACCCGGAGCATTCAAAGTTGATGTTTCAAACGTATGAATATTGCGTATGCTAAAACCGATACCGCCTTCCAGTATTATTGTATGCAGCCTGCTTTTTATATATGCAGCCACACCGTTTTCCATTGTATTGGCATCAGGAATTATAATACGCTTACCATAATTGGTATTATTCTGAAAAAGAAAATTATTACCCAATATTAACTCTGTGGTTTTACCAATTGGTTTTATCCATTGTGCATTGTATAGTAATGAACTCAATAACATTTTCAGGCTTATTTCATTGCCCCCTTCATCCTCCATGCGCAGGTTGGATTGCGCACCCACATTTAATTTTATTGTTGAGTGCTGCAAGCTGATATTATTCTGAGAAGACAGTACATTCAGTAACACCGTGTGATGAGGGCCATCCATGCTTCTGCTTAAACGCCCGTCAGAAATTTGTGGTTCAAGGTTATCCGGCATGATAAACCCGTAATTATCCAGTGAACCACTGTATTGATTGATGCTTGTCCATTTCTTTTTTACAAATCCGAAACTGCCTTTCAGGTAATAACCACCAAAACGGGCGCTGAGAATGCGTTTATTATCCCCGTCAGAATAATCAGCCTGTGAATTTATACCTGCACGTACACGCCAGTTATATTTGTCTGTTGCGCCTTTAAAACCAACATCCGTAAAAATACCGTAGGTGTTGCTGAATAAACTTGTATTAATATCAACTGTTTTTGTTCCCGGTTTTGAGGATGCTTCTTCAATCATATTTAACGCGCCGCCCATTGCTTCGCTTCCATACAATAAACCCGAAGCGCCTTTTATTACTTCCACCCTGTCGATTCCCATGTCATTCAAACCAAGTCCGTGTTCATCCTGCCATTGCTGGTTATCGAAACGCAAGCCCGACAGTACGGCAAGTACTCTGTTTCCGTAAAGGCCTCTTATAACAGGTTTCGAAATGCCTACGCCAGTTGTTAATTGGCTTATGCCGGGTAATCTTGCCAATGCATCGCTTATATTAAATGCTCCGTAAGCCCTCATTTTTTGTTGTGGGAGTGATGTTATATTCCAGCTTGTTTCATTAACGCTTGTTGGTATGATGCCTGACACAACTACTTCTTTCAAAACAGGTATAGTATCTATTTTGAAAAAATTAATCGTATCATTTTGAGCAAAACATACAGAACACAACAGCAATGAAACGGGTAAGATTATTTTTTTTATAATCTCCATTGCATTGTAAAACTAATGATATGAATGCCGCAGTTACTGCAGGTAATGAGGCTTTGTGATGTTTAGGTTTTAAGTAAATTTTGGAGGCGGCGTATCAATAACAACTTTATTACTGTGAAAATTTATTGCAGCAGGTAAAGGATATTGTTGATGAAGCGTTGACAATGCTGTGTTTGATCCACCTTCTTCAAGGTGAATCGGAAAGCTGCTTAACCATTTGAAAATGACCGGCCCACTGTTAGTTCTGTTGGCGCTCTTTTGCTGAAGATGTGCAATGTGTTTGATCAGCAGATCTTCTTCTTTATCAAATAACCCGGTTAGTACGAAATGATCATTGATCAGCCTGTAGCTTTTTACATCAAATAAATTACCATCTATACTGGCTTCTTTTCCCGGCCTTGTCCATTGCAGTTTACAGGCAGGCACGACAACTGTAACAAGAGATGACTGTTCAAGTTCCTCTCTCATCCTATATTGTACAACAAGCTGAGAAGAATACAGGTAAACAGACAACAATCCGGGAATTGAAATAATAGCTGCAAAAAAAATGCTTAGTATTTTTCTGTTTAGCATTGCATTAAAATAAGGTCGGGGAAAACCTGAATTTCAAGCCATCAATAGATTATCAGAAACCATTGATCACTAAATTTATAATATTTATTTAGATAGTAGAGTATTTGCTGAGAAACATGCAATTATGAAAGTTGGAATAATTTCAAACCTCACTCCATTATAAACCTGTACCCAACACCTTTTATCGTCAATATTTCTATTGTGGCATCGGCTTTTAAATAACCACGCAGTTTGGTAATATATACATCGAGGTTACGACTGTTAAAGAAAGAATCATTACCCCAAACCCTGTTCAGCATTTCCCTGCGGTCGATGATCTTGTCACGGTTTTGCCATAAATATTTCAGCAATTCTATTTCACGATAAGAGAGTTTGCGTTCTTCGTTATTAAATAACAAAGTTTGCCGGTTAAGATTTAACTGGTAGTTACCTATCTGTAAAATCTCAGGTATAGCATTAGCATATTGATCTTTTCTTATGCGCAAAGCATTTTCAATACGCACAATTAATTCTTCCATACTGAAAGGTTTTCTGATATAATCATTACCACCTGTTTTAAAACCTTTTATTACATCTTCTGTTTGTGTTTTTGCAGTAAGAAAGATGATAGGAGTATCAGCATTTATCTTTCGTATATCTTCTGCCAGTTCAAAACCATTTCTGTTCGGTAGCATCACATCAAGCACGCAAACATCAGGAGCGAATGATTTGAATTGCTTCATCACTTCGTTGCCATCGCTTTCCATCAACACATTAAAGTCGCGGCTTTCCAAAGTTTCCTTTACAATTTTACCAAGGAACAATTCATCCTCCACATATAAAACTTTAATGCTCATAATTTTAATCTTATTTTTCTTAAAACCCTGCCTTGACCATAATGTATCACATCTGCTTCTTCATATGGAAGTTTCACTGAAAATGTACTGCCTTTTCCCAATTCGCTTTTTACTTCTATAAAGCCTGCATGTTGTTTCGCTATTTGACTTACGTAACTTAAACCTAAGCCATAACCTTTTGCATTGTGACGGCTTTCATTAGGCACACGAAAGAATTTTTCAAATATTTTTTCCCGGTATTCAGGTGCAATGCCAATGCCATTATCGCTTACACATAATTCAACAAATTCTTTATGAGCGATCACTTCAATTTTTATTTGAGGATCGTTCTTGCTGTACTTTAAAGCGTTGTCTAATAAATTATAGAGCATGCTGGAGATGTGCAATTTATCTGCGTCAATATCAAACAAATCTCCTTGCCTCTCAACAGTAACATTAGCCTGTGCTTTATCAAACCGCAGTTTCATGGTTGAAACGATCTGTGTTGCTAAATCATACAGGTCGAATTTTTCTTTCTTCAGTTCAATGGCTTTGTTTTCAAACATAGATAAGCGCAGCACATTATCTACCAGCAAAGAAAGGCGCTGCAATTCCGATGCAGATATGTCAAGGTATTCTTTTGTTCTTCCAGGATTTTGAATGGCATTAAAGTTCCGCAATGCTTCAATAGCAACATGCATGGTAGCAATAGGTGTTTTTAATTCATGCGTAATATTACTGATGAATTCATTTTTTATGGCAGCCAGCCTGCGCTGGTTCAACAAATTGCGGTATAAGAAAATGAACGAAAGAATGGTTATGGTAATGAGTAGAAATGAAAAAAATATCTGCCACTGTATTTTTTTCAAAATATAACTGAACGGGTTTTCAAATTCAGCCTGGTAGGCACGCGCCTGCGATAATCCTACAAAAGCGAAATTTGTTTTAAGTGTTGAAGTGTTTACTGTATCACCCGGTTCATTATTCTTTTTTAAAGAAACGTTTACTTTGAACGGAAGCGTGATATTGTTTTTTAAGAGTTCCTGCTTGTACGCTGAATCAATTGCATTCAATGACAATGTATCATTCAGCGTTTTGTTGTTTGAAAAAAATCGTACAATTCTTGGCCTGTCATCAGGAGGTGGCACAGGCAGGTTTAATGAATCAATATTGTGTTTAACCAGGTCATCATTTATACTGTCGTGCCGTTTATTAACAGAGATCATTATCTGGCGTTGTGTGCCGCGTATATGCTGTTTTACAACGGTGTCATTCACCGATTCCCTCACACTGTCTATCACATCCAGCACAAACAAATTATCGGGAACGCCTTTTTTAAATAATGCTGTATCATTCCTGAAACGCTGCAACTGCAGTTTATACACTACATCGCGGAACACAACGTCAGTTTCTTTCTGCAGGTTCTGCCATTCAGTATTGTATAAGCGGGTTATCCAATACAACTGAAAAGCAACGATCAAAATGATCGTGCTTATCATTAATAACTGGCTAACTGTTTTTACTGATGCCTGGATTTTCACGTAATAAAAATATTTAAACTAGTGCTATGTTAATCATAATGTGACGTTTTAGTGTGAGGGTTCTCATGGGTTTAAATAAATGTTTCTCTGTTTACTCCTTAACTCTGTGCGCTATAAATCTTATTCGCGCAGAGACAACAGAGATAACAAAGTTGAAATCACTACTGACAATTCATGCTTAACATAACACCAGAGGGTAATCAATTGCGGATGATCATTCTTCTTCCATCGGGTGTTGCAGGGCCAAATAATTCATCCAGCTTCTTGTTAAAATCTGCTCTTGTAATATGTTTCCCTTTTGAAGGTGCACTGATACTCTCAGTTCCAGTTTTAATTTCCAGTGCGCTGTATACTCTTTCTGCATTGTTTACATCCAATAATAATATCGCTCCGGGTAAACCGCTGAAATTGTCAGGGCCTGCAGGCGTTTGGATATCTGTAGCATACCAGGCAACAACATCTTCTTCACGTTCTGTTTTCATTGTGGCTTTTTTGCAGGTATGGTTTAATATGGTTTTTGTTTCATCAGAAAGTTTCCAGGTATTTGCGCGAATGGTATCATCAATTATGTAATCTTTATCGGCTAACTCGGTTTGCTCAAAACTTTTTTGTGTTGCATAATCTTTATAAATAGAGGAAGCGGCTCCCGGCCCGCCTATTCTTATCACTACACCGCCCTCACCACCGCCGTTATCAAAAGGGTCTGGCGCATTGTCTTCTGGCACCGGCTGGTAAAGCGAAACATTGTTTTTAAAAATAAGTTCTGCTTTTGCCGTTTGAAATTGCGGCACCATGGCTTTTACCTGTTCATCCTGCAGGCGGCGATGTACATCTACCTTTCGTTCATAAATAATGGTTCCTTCTTTTGTTTGTGCATTTGTAATGAAAGCAGTTAATGTAAATGCGGCTAGGAAATATTTTTTCATGATCTTTTTTTGTTGAATCAAAACTATAAATGGTGGTTGTTAAGTAAGCTTGGTTTAAGGTTAATTAAGGTTAATGCGATGTGTCACTTTCTTTTCTTGAAAAAAGAAAGTAACCATCCGCCGCGGCGGACAAGCACGGATGATATTTTTTTATTTGTCTTCGCGAACCTCCTTCGTCGGTTTCGACACATCCGTGCACACGCCCTGATTAAACTTTTGTGGTACTGATTTTTCGGCTGCAGAATCTTGATGCTTAATTCAGTCAGCACAACTTTATTTTAAAAACCCTAAACACTTTGGGTTTAGTTGAAGACGCAAACCCTTTATGATATCTATAAACTTTTAGAACCCGGTCGGTGCCGGGCATGACGGTAAACAGTTGTGTTTTGCACTGGCCTTTAAAAACGTGTAAGAGTTAATAAACTTTCCCCACCGTCTTTCCCGGCTTGACCGGGAATCTGCTCTTACATTTTCAGCTTCATTTATCAAAGTAAACGCGCTGCACCTAGTGAGCCTTGATGCTTACTGCTTGACAGCATAACTGCGTATAAGACTTAATTTTTGAATTGTCAAACTTATCAATTATCGGCTTGCTAAGTTTTAATACAACGTGTTAAGCTTAATTGATCGTTCTTATTACAGCTCTAGGGCCATTGTTTAGGCCGGATTTGTTTAGGCTTAGTGCCGTTGTTGGCGTCCCCGCCAACAAACCAGTTAAGTAAGCTTTTTTTAGATGATAAATTTTCTTGCAGAATACCTGCATATACAGTTAATTGATCGTTCTTATCACGGCTCTTGGGCCGCTGTTCAAACCGGATTTATTTAAACTGTAAGTAAAGCTTACCAAGAAATACCTGCGCAGCACATTGTATTTTTCATCTGTGATATAAACCTGGCTGGTGCTGCGCGTAATGCCAGTGTTTTTATTCAGCAGGTCGTACACGCTTAGCTTACATTCAGCCCGTTTGTTTTTAAGCAAAGATTTTGCAAGCGATACATTCCACAACGGCACATTGGTATTAAACCCATCTTCCCTTCCGGTATTTATAATGTAGTTGAATTGATTGTAGCATGAAAGGCCCCACAACAAATAGTTCGTCATCGTAATACCGTAATTCTGTTGCAGGTAGTTGTTATCGGCGAACGATTGCAGGGAATATTTGCTGTTGTTGACAGATACGCTTGCTATGGCATCAATATCAATTTTATTATCAATGCTAAAATGGTAACTGATATTCGGCCTTAACGAAAAACCCAGTATCTCATTTTCCTGCGCATTGATATAGGAAATACTCCTGCCGTAAGTGCCGTTAAGCCCTACTTCTATTCTTGATTTTAATTTCTTCAGGGGGAAGCCATGTTCAATGTTGGCGAAGATGTCATACGTGCCGCTTGTATTGGTATAACTGCTGATGCGTGCACCATTGTCTTTTACTGTATCAGAACGCACAATTGCGTTTTGATAAGTGGAGAAGCTTACAAAACCAAAGATGTTTTTTCTTATTGCAGGATTGGCTGCAATAAAGTTTAATTGTATGTTATGCTGATAGGTTCTTTTTAAGTTTGGATTGCCAACGACAATATTCAGCGGATCACTTACATCGGCTACAGGTTGTAATTGTGTAAGGCTGGGTTGCACTGTAGATGCCGTGTACTCAAACCTTATGTTTTTCATGCGACTGAGATTATATTGCGCTGTAACATTGGGCAATACATCTGTAAAACGCTGACGAATGTCCTGCTGCGTAGTATTGTTCAAACTGCTTAACTGTGCATACTGCAATTGCGCTCCTGCAGTAAGATTTAATTTCTGCTGATTTGTTCTGTAATTGATGCCGCCACCCGTATAGGTATAATCACTTTCATAATCATTGCTCAACAAATTGTTTTGTGTATCATGTTTACCGGTTGATTCATTATAATCATAGGTTTCTTTATTGCTGTTGCCATTATTCTTATTGTAAAAGCCGCTGAATTCCAGTAACGATCTTTTGCCCCAGGGTTCAGTATAAGTTAGGGTTGAACCGAAATTTTTTGTGATGGCATCCCGTATATAAACCTGGTTGAGTCCTGAATCATAGGTACTGCCATCATCGTTATAAAATTTATTGCCTGACAGAATGGTGCCATTCATGCTGCTGTTGTTATACAGCGAGGTCATGTTCAACGAAATGGTTCTTCCTTTTTTTGCCAGCTTTTTTCTTAGGAGTATTGTATTGGTGAAATTAAATGCATCCGCATTTGAAGTGGTGTTGCTGAAACCTTCATTCAATTTTTTACTGCCATCATAAGCGTTATACATTTCATCGCGCTGTTTATTGGTGCTTTGCCAGGTTACAGACGGTGTTATCCGTAAGGAAAATGAACTGTCAAATTTTTGGTCAAGCATTACATTTACCCTGTGTTGCGTATTGTCAGTTATAGCATTGCTTAACTGGTAACGGTTGAAACTATTGCCCGGTACAATATTCTGCGTTTTGGTTTCTTTATCGGTATTTAAATGAATATTGCTTCCCATATAACTTGAATTCCAATCGGTGTTTTCGTGATTCCATCGATTACTATAATTAACGCCCCCTGCCGTGGTGGTAGCGATGCCTTGCTGGTTTTGTCCCAAGCCTGTTATGGGTAACCCGCCGTTATCATCTTCATCATTGTTTCTTATTACTATACGGCCACCGCCACCGCTGCGCATCCCTCTGGAAAGTTCACCTGTAAAATTCAATACATCGGTGAGTTGAAACCCCTGCCGGTTGGTGTTGTTGCTCATGCCTAAAAAAGAAAGCTGCTCATTTCCCTTAAACTTATTCACGTTTGCCTGCGCATCATAACGTTCATCATTGTCTGCGCCTGCATTCAGTTTACCAAAAAGCGCATTGTTTTTATCTTTCTTTAGTTTTAAATTGATCGTTTTTTCTTTGTTGCCATCATCTATGCCTGTGAATTGTGATTGATCACTTTGCCGATCGAACACCTGCACTTTATCTACAGCATCTGCAGAGAGGTTTTGCGTAGCCATCTTTACATCGCCTGTAAAAAATTCTTTACCATTTACCAGCACACGCCTTACAACCTGGCCATTTACCCTAATGGTTCCATCCTGGTCAATTTGAACACCCGGCATTTTTTTCAGCATATCTTCCACAACAGCATTGGGTTGCGTTTTAAAATTCTCTGTGTTGAATTCAAGCGTATCATTATTTACGGTAACAGGCGGGCGTTTTATGGTTACAGTAACTTCACCAGCACTGGCAATATCCTGCATGTTTACATTGCCAATATTAGTGGTGCCGTTGATTGCTTCAATGGTTTTCCAAACAGGGATATAACCAACATAAGAGGCAGACAATAAATATTTTCCCGGCTCAACAGCATTCATAGTAAACAAGCCTGCGCTATCCGCACGGGTAAAAGTTACCAGGGTTGAATCGCCCGCATTCACTAAGCTTACAGTCGTATAGGCAAGCCCTTCCTGCCGTATGCTGTCATAAATTCTTCCTTTAATGACTGATTTTTGCGCCGATGCAGTAATAGCGAGTATAATTGAAAAACCTACCAGCAGGATATTTCGCATAACAGTTTTTAATTGAACTCAAAACTATATGCGTGCAAAAACAAACACGGTTAATCAACTTAAGTTTAAGGTTAATGAATGTTAAACAATGGAGGGAAACATGTTTTACGACACAGGGTTTATAAGCAGTTTTATGCTTGCATACAAGATATTTTCTTATGCTTTTATGCTGTGACTGCAATAAAGAATACTGCATTTTAAAGGTTTATCTCGATTTACAATAATTATAAACGCTTTAAATGTTTGTAAGTATGTATGTTGGGGGTAAAACAAGCGTTATATACCATTTCTGACCTCTTGCGGTTCGGCCATTCTTCTTAAATTTGACATCATGCAAGTACAATTAGACATTGAATTTGACCAGTTGGTTCAAATTGCTAAAAACCTCCCAGCAAAACAGTGGGCCAAATTGAAAGAGGAAGTTGAAACCAGGTCATCTACAGAAAAGGAAAGGGAAGAGTTTAAAAAATTTCTCCTGAATGGACCAACTTTTTCGAAAAAACAATTGAAAACAATTGCTGAAACCAGAAAAGCAATCAATCAATGGCGGACAAAATAATTCTTGCAGACACCTCTGTTTTGATTGATTATTTCCGTAAGACTGATAAAGAGAATTCTGTTTTAATTTCACTATTTGATCAAGGCTATGATTTTACAATTTCGGCCATAACTTATTATGAAATATATTCTGGTACAACGAATAATCAGATTTCTTTTTGGCAAAACTTATTGCAAAAAACAAGGATTTTGCCTTTAGATGAGATTGTAGCACAGGTTGCAGTTGACATTAACATTGAATTAAAAAGAAAGCGTAAGCAAATTGAAATGGCTGATCTTTTTATAGCAGCAACAGCTATCGCTTACAAACTCCCTTTTGCTACTTTAAATAAAAAGCACTTTGACAGAGTAGATGGACTTATAGTGACAGGGTAAGTCGAACGCACAGTAAAGGCAATGCTGTAAAGCGAGGCTGGACGGAAGTGACTTCGGCAACAGTAATGCTATAAGCCAATATCCAGCGCGACCAAACGCTATCGAGTGATTATTTGATTTCAAGGTACAAGTACCCTGCATACAATAATCCATCCCGGCATAGTTGCGCAGGTAAGGGGAGAATATGAAACTTACAATCATGATCAAAGAAGAACAAAATATAGATTTTTATACAACAGGCAGACAACCTTCTGAACAAGAGTTCGCAAGAATCAGCGAATGGATTAAAAGGGATAAAGCAAAAAATGGTTTACATAAAACAAGAACATTACGAAAAAGAAATACCTCGCACAATAAAGGCATTACTAAAAGCGTGGCTGGCCGCAAGTAACTTCGGCAACAGTAATTCTATAAGCCAATATCCAGGGCGACCAAACGCTATCGAGCTATTATTTAATTTCAAGGCACAAGTATGCTATGCTGCAGAAGGCCAGGTTGCATACTTGTGCAAGCTAAGGGAGTATAATAAAGAAATCTTCAAACAGGATATTTCGCATAACAGTTTTTAATTGAACCCAAAACTATATGCGGACAAAAACAAACACGGTTAATCAACTTAAGTTTAAGGTTAATAAATGTTAAACAAAAATGCGGGATGTTGTTTATGTTTTCAATCTCTGAAGGAAAAAATTAAAGAAAACTGTATTTTTAAACAGGTTTTTTACAAACGATAATAAGCACTTTAAATATTTATAAGCATTTTATTGTTGTTGCAATATCAGCGTGTTGTGCGTCAAAACACCGTTACAATGAAAGTGAAATCAGGCAATCAAAACATTTTTATCCTTTGCTGGATATTTTTGGTAGCTGCAACAATCTCCTGCAATAGTCAAAGTCACTCAAATAAGGAAAGTCAGATAGTTGATTCTAAAATTGATATCATAAGGTTGAAATACACTACAGGGGTCCGGTCAATTTTAGAAGATAGTAAGGGGAATATTTGGTTTGGTAGTTACAATGAAGGAGTGTGTTTGCTTCATAATGGGGAGCTCCAATATTTCACAACAGAAAACGGACTAAGTAACAACCAGGTCAGGAGTATTTATGAAGATAAAAATGGCATAATTTGGTTTGAATGTGGGGTAGGATTAAGTAATTATGACGGGCAAAAAATAACTGTTTACAAAGAAAGAAATTATGATTCAATAAAAGAATGGAAATTAATGGATAGTGACCTTTGGTTTAAAGGCGATGAAACCGTTGGCTACAACAAACTGGAGAAGTATTCGGGTGTGTATCAATATGACGGGAAAAACCTCTCTTATCGCACATTTCCCGTTAAAACAAAATCAGGGCAAGAGAATTACTATTCAATTTCAACAAATTTTGTCAGAAGTAAAAATGGAGCGGTTTGGTTTGGAACTTATGGTGCATTGATTGGGTATAATGGTTCCGATTTTAAAATAATAAACGATTCTTGTTTGGGATTAAATGGGACAGAACATGTACATATCCGCAGTATAATGGAAGATAGCAAAGGGAATCTTTGGATTAGTAATAATGGAATTGGTGTTCTTAAATATGATGGAAAAAAAGTTAATGATGGAAGTATCTGGTTTGGCGCATTTGATGGAGTCTATCGCTATTATGGAAGCACCATTAAAGATTTTAAATAGGGTCTGCTAAAATGAAACACTGTGTAACTTCTTATTGATAACAGATACGGCTGCTGCCAGCATTGTACCGGCAATAGTGAGCTGACAAGAATAAAACTGAACATTTGTAATGTTATTGAAAATTTGTGAAAATGTTGGGCTGCCGTTTTTCATTCCCCACCATCGCTAATGCTTCTCCGTTTGCTGAAATGCCAAAATCGGGTTCATGCAGCGATATTGAGTTATCGTTTGCCATTAAACTATGAAATTTGTTTTTACAGTAATCCTGCTTGCACCAACATTTACATATTGTCAATTGCCAGATTCACTGCTTAATACAGTAAGAAACTCAACCACTGAATATTTGATTCAGTACGATACCGTCCCCATGACCGGATCTAAAACATTACCATGTTTAACAGCAAAGATCAATGGAAAGGGGCCTTACAACTTCTTAATTGACCTTGGCTCCAATGTTATAAATTTCAAACAGTCTCTTGTAGAAGAAACAGGAATGGATATTATTATAGATCGTAATAGTACCGATATTGTAAAAGCAGCCAGGTTAGAAATCGGCAAAAGCCTGTTTTATAATGTATACGGAGCTTCTTACCCAAACCTGGATGTTGATGGAGTAATTGGATTCAATCTTTTGAGGAATGCAAATTTTTTTATTGACTATCCTAAAATGAGCTTTGCCTTTATTCAAAGCGAACCAGAACAAAAAGATAACACATACATTAAATACGAGGTCATAAGCAGAATGCCTTATCTCAGATCCGCAATAGGAAAGAAAAAAGTTTTGATCAATTTTGATACCGGTGCTGCCCTTTGGCTGTACTTTCCTTTACACTTGAAAGATTCGTTGCAGTTACTTACTCCGATTAAGGAATTCAGGAAAATGACAAATAATCAAACGGGCAGAACCATGACTTACATTGGGCAATTGGGCCAGGATGTAATTTTTGGCAACTATACAATACAATCTCCTTATGTGGTATTTGATCAGGATATAGATGACATATTTGTTGGGAGTTCATTGCTTAATCAATTTAAATTAACCTTTTACACAAAACAGGAATTGGTCAAAATGGATCGAACCGAAAAGGGCAACCTGATAGTTATTCCAAAAAATCAGGAGAAAAATGACAAATAATTTTGTTGGGGCACTTCAACTAATATTGCACTTACATACCTTCATACACAATTATTACTGCAATAACTGCCAGGGATGTCAATAGCTTAAACACTGCCATTTCCCACTCATCAAAAATTATGGCAGGTACTAAAAGTTATACCGGCAGAAAAACTTATTACCCTTAACTTTTCCTTACAGTTCAAACTTCCTGGTGAAAAATAAGTTATGGCAAAAAAATCACCTCATGTAAATGCAAGCGGGCGCTTGCAGGATTTGTTTATAACAATGCGGGAACCCGCCATGTTCAAAACTTACTTCAAGACCGCCACGCGCAACCTGTCGAAAAACACGCTGTTTACAACATTAAATGTGTTAGGCCTGGCACTCCTTCCCAGCAATGTCTCTTTAGTGAAGCCGGGGAGCGCTTGCAAGGACATTGCGGCCTACGAAGCACAACACCTCGTTATTACAAATAATCAACAAATTGCGTACATGAACCGCAATGTCCTTGCTGTCGCACAAAACCAAATAGAAGAGACATTGCGGGGAAGAAAACACGGTTACATTTACATACAACAATGAGTGATTTTTAAATATTTGGTAAGCGTTTATTGTTGTTTGCAATACAAGCGTTGTGCGACATGGCATGACTCAACTTCATAATTTCAACAACTATTTTATATACTTGAAAACTTTTTAACCTAAATTTCAAAAAACAATTCGAATACCAAAGCTCATAACATGGACACAAATGGCGTTTTAATAATTTATTTTTTGGTTGCACTTGTTGCAGCTTTTTTAATCGCGGAGTTAGGTAAAACTCGCAAAATTGGATATTGGGGAGCGTTTTTTATTACCCTTTTACTTTCACCATTATTAGGACTTTTGTTTGTTGGATTTTCTGACAGAGAAACAAAAGAAACTCATCGTTATCAAGACTCACTCGAACAAGCGAAAAGAGAAGAATTTAAAGGAAATATTGCAACAGCAATTGATAAATATCAGGACACACTATATTATTTAAAAAATGACTATCCGAACTTAAACTCACAGTGGAAAGATTCGCATCAAAATCTCGTGACCAATATTCAAAATAAAATTGAAGAATTACAAACAAGAATAAGTGACACAAACAAGACAAGTTAAAATCGTTGAAGCAAGGATCTTAACTTCGGCAACAGTAATTCTCATCGGCTGCATGTTCCGTGCGGCGTAACGCTATTAAGCTTTTATTTTTATCTTCAACTTTTGTATTTCAATTTGGCTTAGGTATCGGCTGACAGGCGCTATTACCACGCCTTCAGCAATAAAAAACCGTTGATGGCAATAAGTTTGATACTCAATCTTCAAAATATTGACAAAGAAAAATGTGCATAGTTCATAACTCTATCGGCTGTTTAGCAACGATAAAAACACATTTGAGGCTACACAATATTAATGACTTCAATTCTTTAAACGAGGTAATAAATTTTCAAAAGAGCTTTTCAACTTTAAGACAGCAGATCATTTCAAACCACGAACAACTAATAGAAAATGAAAGAATTACTCTTGACGCTGAAATTTTAAAATTAGAGAATGCGATTACAACAGACAAAACTCATTTTGAAGACAGTTTTCGCAGTGAGATTGAAGAGTTAACGCTAAAGCTAAACAGCTTATCTGCTTCAAAGGGCTTGAATTTTATTCAAGGATTTATAAACTACATAAAGCGGTTGTCTTTAAAAAGGAAACTTCAAAGTTTAGAACTCAATTTGAATAATAAGGTTAGTTACGCAGTCAGAAACTTAGTTGAGCAACATCAAGATAAAACAAATCGCCACCAATATATCATTTCGCATTTTAGAGACGCAGTTAACGAAAGCTGTTTAACCGAGATAAGCAAACTTGAAAATAAAAAGCGTATAATTGATGAAGTGAAAAATTCAATTTATGGAGCGTTAGGAGAACATAAAGTTGTAAAAGAATTAGAAAACTTATCAGATGAAAACATTTTGATAAATGACTTTGCCCTAAGTTTTCATCCTGCAATTTACAACCGACAAGAAAATGATTATATCAGATCAATTCAAATCGACCATTTGCTTGTAACATCTTCAGGTATTTTTCTTATTGAGACAAAAAATTGGAGTGAAAAGTCATTGGCCAGTTTGGATTTACGTTCCCCGGTTGAACAAGTAAAACGAACAAACTTTGCACTCTTTAAAACGCTAACAGAAGATATTTCAAGAGGAAGATTAAAACTTCTGCAACACCATTGGGGAAACAGAAAAATACCAATAAGAAACCTCATTGTACTGACCAATTCAAAACCAAATGAAGAGTTTCAGTATGTAAAGGTTTTGACGTTAAATGAGCTTCTTGGCTATGTTAAATATTTCAAGCCACTTTTCACAAGTGCGGAGACACAAGCAATTGCAAGTTATTTGCTTAATTTGAATTGATATTTGTATTTGACACAAAAGGAGTCACGACCGGAAATCTTACTGCTGCCAACAAGTGGGCGATACTATATTCTCAGCTTTTTTGTTCGCTAATCAACTTCGGTCTCGGCAGTCGAATAACGCCGAACTACAGAATAAACAATTAGCTTTTATATCTTAACGAGCAGCGGCAACAGGCGAGCGAAACACGGAATACCGCCACTGCGCCAGGCAGTTGCCGTTGTGCCTCAGCATAAAGAGACATCCTGCTAAATGAAACACTGGACTTACATACTTTCATACACAACTATTTACTGCATTAATTACCAGGGATGTCAATAGCTTAAACACTGCCATTTCCCACTCATCAAAAATTATGGCAGGTACTAAAAGTTATACCGGCAGAAAAACTTATTACCCTTAACTTTTCCTTACAGTTCAAAATCCTGGCGAAAAAAAAGTTATGGCAAAAAAATTACCTCATGTAAATGCAACCGGGCGCTTGCAGGATTTGTTTAGAACAATGCGGGAACCCGCCATGTTCAAAACTTACTTTAAGACCGCCACACGTAACCTGTCGAAAAACACCCTGTTTACAACGTTAAATGTGTTAGGCCTGGCACTCGGCATGTCGCTCAACCTGCTGTGGGTTGCCATGATGGTATTCATATACCAATTTGACAACTTTCATCCCAATAAAGAACACATATACCGGGTAATTACGCACGTCCGGGACCGGAACGAGAACCCGTCGTTTGCCTCCGCGCCTATCGGTGCTGCTCAATTGCTGAAAGGCAATTTCACCGGTGTGGAAAAAGCTGTTCGTATTCACCAATCGCTTCCCAAACATGTTCGTTATGCGGAATTTGATTTTCCGGTGAAAGGGTATTTTGCGGATGCGGAGTATCTTTCGATGTTTAACTTTCCGCTGCTGCGGGGCAACCCCGCCACCTCGCTGGAGAAGCCCAATACGATGGTGATTACCGAGGCCGCAGCCGCCCGGATTTTTGGCGAAAAAGACCCGACGGGCGAAGTTGTATTCATCAAGCCCTATGGTGATGTGATGATCACCGGTATCGCGAAAGATATGCCGAAGAACACGCACCTGAAGGCGGAGGCCCTGGTGTCATTCGCTACACTCACATCGTATCACGGTGGGTCTTTTACAAACGACGAAAAAAACTGGAGTAATTTTTACAATTCATACGTTTACCTGCAGGTATCCGATAACTCGCGAGCCGCAGCCATCGAGGCGTTGCTTAATCGCGTTGCAAAAGAAAAATATACAAAAGCTGATTTCAAAGCTACTTTCGAATTGCAGCAGTTTGGTAAAATTGTTCCCGGGCCCGAGCTCGATAATGACATGGGCAACGAATGGAGCTACCAGGAAATGTTGCTCATGGGAATTCTTCCCATCATCATATTACTCGCTGCCTGCAGCAACTATGTTAGCCTTGCCATCTCCCAGTCACTTAACCGGATGAAAGAGATCGGTGTGCGTAAGGTGATGGGCGCACAGAAGCGGCAGATCTTTACGCAGTTTGTTATGGAAAGCACGATCATGATGCTGCTGGCTGTAACACTGTCCTATTTTTTCTTTGAGATCATTCGCAGTAAAACCTTCTCGCTTATAGGCGAAAATGATCTCGATCTGAGCCCCGGCCCGGGAACCTTTGTTGGCTTCATAGTCTTCGCCATCCTGGTTGGCCTGGTTTCAGGTATTGTTCCTGCACTTCATTTTTCAAAGCTCGGTGCCATCGTTGCGCTCAAAGGAAAGGAGCTGCATACAAAAACGGGCGGCCGGTTTTCATTACGTAAGCTGATGATCACAGGACAATTCATGCTGTCATTGGGTTTTACTTTCGCCGTGGCGGTTATGGTGCAACAGCATCGGTACGCCAGGAATTATGACCTGGGATTCGACCAGCAGAAAATATTCAACGTTGATCTGCAACAGGCCAATCCGCAATTGGTGAAAAATGAATTCGGAAAGCTTTCCTTCGTATCCCAGATCTCCATGTCGTCCCACGCGCCGGGTGTCGGAAAAGTGCCAGGGTTATACCTGAAGCGGGCGGCCAGTGCAGATTCTATAAAAGCCAGTGTGATGGCCATTGATGAAAACTTTATCACAAACATGGGCCTGCACCTGGTGCTGGGAAGAAACTTCGACAACGGCGCCGGCGATAATTCGCGTTTGATCATTATCAATGAAACATTTGCGCAACATCTGAGCCCGGATGATGCCTCAAAAGCCATCAACCAGGTGTTTATTCTTCCTGATAAAAGAGAGGTGCGGGTGGAGGGAATTGTGAAAGATTTTCACTACGCAAGCCTGCAATCTCCCATAGAAAATTTCTTCTTCGAATATGCGCCTGAGAAGTTCAGTTATGCGAATCTTCAACTGCAAACCACCAACAAAGGGCAGGCTTTTGCGGAAATGCAAACCGCCTGGAAATCTGCCGGGAACCGCAATCCATTTAAAGGTGAATTCCTCGTCAACCAGATCAGCGATGCTTATTCGTCTTACAACAGCGTTATGAAGATTTACGGATTCCTGGGACTATTGGCCATCACCATAGCCTGCCTGGGATTATTAGGCACGGTCGTATTCACCATCAAAAACCGGATCAAAGAAGTAAGCATCCGCAAGGTGATGGGAGCTTCATCCGGGAGCCTGGTGTACCTCCTGTCGAAGGACTTCACTATGCTGCTCGGCATTGCAGCAGTCATCACCATACCGGGAGTCTATATCCTCATGAATCTGATGTTACAGGAGGCGCAATATTATCATGCGCCGATTGGAGTATTGGAAGCGGTTATCAGCCTGGCGGTCGTATTAACACTCGGACTAACAACCATTTTTTCACAAACCTGGAAGGCGGCCAATGCAAATCCTGTGGATAATCTCAGGGTGGAGTGATCCTTTAATAATTGATTTTTGCGCTGATGCAGTGAGAGTGAGTATAAAAGAAAAAATCTACAAGCACATAACAGTTTTTAATTGAAGTTAAAACTATATGCGTGCTAAAACAAACAGGGTTAATCAACTTAACTATAAGGTTAATGAATGTTAATCAAAAAGGCGGGATGTTGATTAATGGTTTCAATCTCGAAAGGAAAAAAATACAGAAAACTGTATTTTTAAACACGATTACATTTACAAACGACAATAAGTGCTTTTATATTTGTAAGTCTTTATTGTTTCGGTAAAACAAGCATTAGCTGCAAGGCTATTTTAGCACCCTACTAAAAAATGGCAAAAGAAACTTCGACGATAAACATTTTGACTTACCAACTTCCTTTTGAGTTGGCAAATCAAATTTATAATGAGTTTCAGACCCGACATAAGGAAGCAACTTTTCTTATCGAAAATTATCAAACTTACAAACCTCTTCAAGCAAATATCAAGACAGTCGAGCTATTCCTTTCGCTATCAATCTTTCATAGACGAGTAATTACCAATCTTGACGGAGCGGTTAAATTTTATGGAACAGTTACAAAAAAAGGGCAAACAGACACTATAAGAATTGGAACTTACAATTTGACCAACGATGAAAAGAACAAAGTTCTTGCCGTTGTTCTTAACTACAATAAACTACTTGAAAAATTTTCTATTGCACCGGCTGTTATGGAGTATTATGAGACAAGAGATTTTTTGCGGAAACTAATAACATTGAAATCAGACTTAGAATATGCCAACATCCAAAACAAAAAAGGCAGGAAAAACGGAAACAGAAATATCGAAGACGACATCCCCTTTTAAAGACCATGCTACGTTTGAAAAGGAAATTAGAGACTTTGCTAACAGGTACAAAACGATAGTTGTCAACCAAGCAAAACGGACTAGCGATTATTTTGAAATGACTTGCTTTAATTATATTGTCCACTTTTATGAATTGAATGGTTATGCTTTAGAGGTGAAGAATTTGCAAGCGGGTAAGTATAGATATAAATGCTCTCCTTCGGGTATTCAGTCAAACTTTTCTCATTTTGAAGCAAGTGTTAAACTTGATGATAAGAAGTATAAATTTGAGATCCAACACAATCTTGCAGTTCAATCATCACAAGACAAAGAAATTTTTACAACACCTGATATTTCAATAATTAAAAAAGGCAAGGTTAAGTACACAAAAGAGTATTACGATACGAAAACTACTTTTTCTTATGTAGAGAACAAAGACCTAATGACATTTTGTGAAGTAAAACAATTCAATCCATTTCCAGAGCTACTTTTTAATTTTATTGGAGTATTGAATGAACTTAGGACAACTTATATGACGGATGATGGAGAAGTTTTAAATCCTACTCACATTGCGCCAAGCCTTATGATTTCAGGAAAGCCCAACAAACAAACTAATGCAATAAAACAATCTTTGGAAAATCGTTACTGTATAAATGTGATTTACGACCTGTTTTATAATGCAACGTTCACTTTTTCTAAAGGAAACGTTGATGTATTACGAAAGTGCGGAAAGAAGCCCAGCAGCTAATAACTAAGCTTTCGTACAGGCGTTGGCTGCAACTGCTTTAAGGACGCCACAAAATTTTAGAGACTTTATAATTATATAAAATGTATAGTTCTGAAAATCTTATTTGGATAAAAAACGTAAAACGCAATCAAGGAGACGGTTGGGCTTATGAAAACGTTAGTTGTGACAATACGTTTAAATTAAATTGGTCAACAGCAAAACGGGGAAGTGCTGCCACTCCAAATGCTGGCGACATAATTGTTTTGTTTCAAAAGCCAAATCAAATAAACGGTAGGAAAAATTACAAAGTACATTTCACTCATTTAGTTTCTCCAATTAGCAATGAAATTATTGAAGACGAAGAAAACACAAGGTATAAATGGTGTAGAGAAGTTAAGTTACTTGCAATTGCGTCACCAATGAATGCAATACCTAATCCAGGACATTTTGATTTCTTTTTGCCAAACAGAGGTTTAACCAATCCAATAAAAAACTTAGAAAATAAAGTTGGTCTAACTGAAGCAGAAACTCAGGATGAAGTTTGGAAACTTTTCGAAAATCATTTTTGTGAAAAAGTAAATGCTGAAATTTTCAAACCTGTAAATCCTGTTGGAGTTTTTGGAGAGTTTGAGGGAGACAAAATTATTCTAGAGCATATACAACAAGAAATTATTAGAAGAAATTCAAGCATAGTTCAAAAAGCGAAAGCTCTTGCATTGAAAAAAGGAAATGGGAGAATAGTATGCGAATGTTGTCAATTTGATTTTATAGAGAAGTATGGAATTCATGGACAAGGTTATATTGAATGTCATCATAAAATTCATATTGCAACTGGTCAGCGTATTACAACCGTTAATGACTTAGCATTAGTTTGTTCTAATTGTCACAGAATGCTGCATAGAAAAAATAATAATGGCGATTATCTCACTGTTGACGAATTACGAGAACTAATCACAATGCAGCGTGCAGCCAATAACGGCATTGCTAAAAGCGTGGCTGACATTTCTCAGCATCAGCAATTGTAATTTTATCAGCGGCATATTCGGCGTGACCGAACGCTATTAAGCATTTATTTTTATCTTCAAGTTTTGTATTTCAATTGGCTTCAGTTATCAGCTGACATAGTGCTGAATACCACGCATTCAGCAATGCTTAGTCGTCGTTGTATGCTATGCAATTTGACATCCTATATTTGTAAGAGCTATACATGAAAGTTTTACTTGACACTAACATTATTATTCACCGAGAAGCTGCTAAAATTATCAATGAAGATATTGGTACTTTGTTTAATTGGCTCGACAAACTGAAATATTCAAAATACATACATCCTGCAACGGTTGAAGAATTAAAACGTAACCAAGACCCAATGACCGTTGCTACAATGATAATCAAAATCGGTAGCTATAATCTCATTAGAAATCCTGCGCCAACAAGCAATGCTTTAGAAGCAGTAAGTAATCAAATTGATACAACACCAAATGATAAAAACGACACGTTAATTTTAAATGAAGTTTTCTGCGACAGAGTGGATATGCTTATTTCTGAAGATAAAAAAATTCATACTAAAGCGCAGTTGCTTGGAGTAGCTGACAAAGTTTTTAAGATCGACCAGTTTCTTGAAAAAGTAACAGCAGAAAACCCGGACTTAATAGATTACAAAGTATTAGCAGTAAAAAAAGTTGACTTTGCACAAGTCAACCTACAGGATTCTTTTTTTGATAGTTTTAGAGAAGATTATGAGGGTTTTGATAAATGGTTCAATAAAAAAGCAGATGAAATTGCTTATGTCTGTTACAGCGAAAATATTTTAACTGCATTCTTATACATCAAAGTAGAAAATGAAGATGAAAACTATTCTGACATAGAGCCAAATTTTAAAAGAAAGAAACGTTTAAAAATTGGGACTTTAAAAGTAATAAGCAATGGTTTTAAAATAGGTGAGCGATTTTTAAAAATAATTTTTGATAACGCTTTACAATATGGTATAACAGAAATTTATGTTACAATCTTTGATAAACGCCCAGAGCAACTTCGGTTAATAACATTGCTTGAAGATTGGGGTTTTGAATTTTACGGTATTAAAAAAACGACAACAGGTGATGAAAAGGTTTATACAAAAAACTTTGAAAAAAAGCAGGAAGTAAATCTTGTACAGCCAAAAAAAACTTTTCCATTCAGCTCTTCTGAAAGCAAAGTATATATTGTTCCAATTTATCCTGAATACCACACTGAACTTTTTCCCGATTCAATATTAAAGACTCAATCCCCAAAAAATTTTATAGAAAATAAACCACACAGAAATGCGCTAAGTAAAGTTTATATTTCTCGTTCACATTTTAAAAACTTAAAGTCCGGTGACATTATTGTATTTTATATGACAGGTTCATTTTATAAAGGTGTTGTTACCACTTACGGCATAGTTGAATCAACAATTTTAAATATTCCGGACGTAGATACTTTTATAAGACTTTGCAGAAAACGAAGCGTTTTTGATGATGAAAAATTGAAAGAGTTTTGGAATTATTATCCAAACCTTAAACCTTTTATCGTTAATTTTTTGTACACTTATTCATATAAAAAAAGACCGAATTTAAAATGGCTTAATAAAAACGGTGTCATACCAGATATTCATGATATGCCGCGAGGATTTCGTGAAATCAGCAGAGAAGATTTTATTAAAATTGCAAATTATTCAATAGGAAAATGAAAGTAGTCTTATCAATAAAACCTGAGTTTGCCAACAAAATATTTGATGGCAGTAAAAAATTTGAGTTTAGGAAAGTGATTTTTAAAAATGAAAAAATAAAAACTGTAATTGTTTATGCATCATCCCCAGTTCAAAAAGTTATTGGGGAGTTTGAAATAGAAAAAATTATTAACGATGACATTGACACTCTTTGGAATAAAACTCAAGACTTTTCGGGAATTACCGAACAAGACTTTTACCAGTATTTTGCGAACAAAGAAAAAGGGTTTGCTATAAAAATTAAAAAACCCAAAAAATACCGAAATCCGAAATGCCTTCGTGCCGATTACGATTTAGTTCCACCGCAATCATTTACTTACTATTTGTAGCATCAGAAGAATGACAGAGAAGCACAGCATACAGCAAAAACATTACTGAGAATGGAGAATGACTTAAGCCAATCGTCTGCAACAATTCTATTCAGCAAATATTCAGCGTGAATCAACGCTATTGAGCTTTCGTTTTATCTTCAACTTTTATCAATCAACAACGGTTAGGATAGCCGGAAATACTCCCAACTACATAAAGTCTCGAACGTAGGCAGAAATATATTCCAACCAACACGCAGGTCAAACTTTCTTAACTTAGCTTAAAAAATTTTATGACCTATACAGACAAACATATTGTTGCAACATATTCAGACCTTTTAGAAGGATTAAGTTTTGAAAGTAAAACTGAACTTATAGAAAGCCTCTCAAAATCTTTGAAGTCTGAAAAGAAAAATAGAGAAAGTAAATTTTATAAATCATTCGGAGCTTTTGCTTCATCAAAATCTGCAGAAGAAATCATTTCTGACATCAGGTCAGGCAGAAAGTTTAGAAACAAAGAAATCAAATTTTAATGGCTTACTTGCTTGATACAAGTATATGCGTGTTCTTTCTTCGAGGCAAAATGGATTTGAATAAAACCATAAAAGAAAAAGGACGTGAAAATTGCTACATTTCTGAGATTACGGTATTTGAACTTCGCTTTGGTGCAGAAAATAGTGATGACATTACAAAATCTCACAAGGCCGTTGACGACTTTATTAATGGGCTCTCAATTATTCCAATTTATGGTTGTGTTAAACGTTATGCAACAGAAAAAGTTAGACTTAGAAAAATGGGTAAGCCTATACATGATGAGTTTGACCTTTTGATTGGTATAACTTCAGTAGAAAATAAACTGACTTTAGTAACAGACAATACCACCGACTTTCAAAACATTGAAGACATAAAAATTGAGAATTGGTTCAAGCGAAAATGATACCTCTGCCAAATGCATTGTGAGAAAACCATTCCACCCAATTCCTAATCAGCACTAAAAATAATTTCCCTACTTCCTACACTTATCACCCCGTAATTGCCGGGCTAAACTGCGGCTGTTCAACTGAAAAAGGCTGGCTGTAAAAGCGTTTGCCGGTGGCTTTGTATAATGCGTTTGCCAGCGCACCAATGGCCGGCGGGCCTGATGGTTCTCCCATACCCGTAGGATCCACTTCGCTTTTTACAAAATGCGTTTCTATTTTTTTGGGAGCTTCCGAATGGCGTATCAGCCTGTACGTGTCAAAATTACTTTGATCGGGTACCCCGTTGGTAAATGTAACCGCACTATACATGGAATGGCCGATGGCATCTGTCACCGCACCTTCCGACATATTGGTTGCCGCATCAGGATTAACAACGATGCCGCAATCAATCGCCGTGGTTACTTTTTCAAGTACCGGCTTATTGTCTTTCATTACCACATCAAAAACGTGCGCCACATAACTCCGGTGGCAGAAATAAGCCGACACACCTTTTGAAACACCCGGCGCCGGGTTATCCCAACCGGATTTTTCCCTTACCAGTTTTAATACACCGGCATAACGGTCGATATCATAATCATTATCTTTTCCAACGGGTTTGCTTTTTGCTTTTTCAAAAAGATCTAAACGAAACTGGATCGGGTCTTTGCCCATTGCCTCCGCTACCTCATCCAGGAATGATTGCTCAGCCCCGGCTATAAAATTGGATGCCGGCGCCCTGAAAGCACCCACGCTGATATTAGATGGTATCGTCCATTCCCGGGCAAGGTAATTATCAATGGCACCCGCCGGGAACCTGTTAGCATGTAAGGGGCTTTCCGGGATACCACCTGCCGTTACCTCAAAGGCAACCAGGTTTTTATTTTCATCCAGCGCAGCCCGGTAAGTGGCATAATAAGCCGGCCTGTATACGCCGTTTGTCAGGTCGTCTTCTCTTGTATAGATCAGTTTTACAGGGGCTTTCATTTTTTGTGAAATAACTGCAGCTTCCACGGCAAAATGGCCATACAATCTTCTACCGAAACCACCGCCCATGCGCGTCATTCTTACTTCCACTTTATCCAGCGGCAATCCCAGTCTTTTTGATATGGTTTGTTCCAGGAAAGACGGCGTTTGTATCGGGCCGGTAAGTACGGCACTGTTTTCTTTTACATCAGCAAAGAAATTCATTGGCTCCATGGTACTGTGCGCCAAAAAAGGACAGCTATAACTCTTTTCAATAATGGTTGCCGCTTTTTTAAATGCAGCTTCGGGATTGCCATCTTTTCTCACCGTTTTAATTTTATTGGCAGGAACGGTAGCCATCTGTTGTTTATGCGCAGCCGTATTTTCGGGAGCTGCAGGCGTTATTACTTCCACCTCGCTTCCAAACAGGTTTATTTTTTCGCTGGAAGCTTTTATACTTTCTGTTTCTGCCTTGAATGTTTTTTTTGCCTGCATTACCTGCCAGGTAGATTTACCTACAATGGCCAGTAACTTGGGAAAGGCTGATACATCACTCCACTGCTTTTCTGTTTTTTCGGGATACACATCCACATAAAATGCATCCACAATGCCGGGCATGGATTTTAATGCGCTTACATCGGTTTCTTTTAATTGCTGTCCAAATGCAGGCGGATGCACGATCATGGCGATAAGCATGCCTTCTTCCTTATAATCCAAACCAAAAAGCGGCTGGCCGGTAACAATTTTCTTACCATCTACATTTTTACGGCTGGTGCCGATGATCTTAAAATCACTTACTTTTTTCAGGGCAACTTTTTCCGGCACCGGTAATTTGGCCGCCGCGGAAGCAAACGCCCCGTACCCGGCTGATTTACCACTGGCTTTATGTGTTAGCATTCCCTCTTTCGTTTCTATTTCAGCCGCCGGCACTTTCCATTCGCTGGCAGCCGCCTGTTTCAGCATTTGTTTTGCCGTGGCCCCGGCATTACGCATGGCTTCCCAGGAAGCGCTGATAGAATTACTTCCACCGGCTATTTGCATGGGTTTATACAGGTCGGTGTTCAGTGGCGCCTGCTCCACGATCACATTTTTCCAGTCACAATCCAGTTCCTCTGCCACCAGCATGGGCATACTCGTTTTCACGTTCTGGCCAATTTCCGGGTTGGGCGACATGATGGTGACCAATCCATTCTCGCCTATTTTTAAATACCCGTTTAGCTCAAACCACTCTTTGGGAAGCGCCAATACTTCTTCCGTTGCCGGCTTACAGCCCGCCAGCCAGCTAAAACTCAGCATCAGGCCGCCGCCGGCTAATGTGGTGACTTTCAAAAATGAACGCCTGTTATATGATGTTTTTGTACCCAACATGTTAATGATTTTTGATTGTAATGAGAGAAGATTTGCTAACCCTTTTTAGTTAATTGCGATCCCGCAAAAATGCGTTACACGTTAACTACCGGCAGCTGTTTTTATCGCAGCTTTTATACGCACATAAGTAGCACAGCGGCAGATATTGCCATTCATAGCTGTCTCAATTTCGGCATCGCTGGGATGCGGTTTTGATTTCAGCAAAGCGGCAGCACTCATAATTTGCCCGGCCTGGCAGTATCCGCATTGTGCTACATCGTGCTCCAGCCATGCTTTTTGCAAAGGATGGTCGCCTTTTTCTGACAGCCCTTCGATGGTGGTAATTGCCTTATCACCCACCTGTGATACCTGTAGCTGGCAGGAGCGGACGGCTGAATCGCCGAGATGGATGGTACAGGCGCCGCATTGCGCAATGCCGCAGCCAAACTTGGTGCCAACCAGGTCGAGATGGTCCCGCAAAACCCAAAGCACAGGCGTAGCAGGGTCAACATCCACCTGCTGTGGTTTACCGTTGATTTTTAACTGGAAGATAGCCATGAGGATAAATTTATAAAGATCCGAAAGATATTATGGTAAGAAACTGTAGTAAAGATTGTAATTTTTTCGGAATTAATAATTGCATATTTCAAATAATAAGCTATAGAAATCAAATAATAACTAATCTTAAGGTAAGTGTGAGTTGTCAGTGGTGAATGGTGTGTTACACAAAACTGGCAACTCTCATTCACTTGAAATGCTGTATAAACAAAAATGCAGTGCAAACTATGCTGTTGTTTACGCTGCATTAATGTTAAGCATTACAATCAATGAACATCAATTGCTTTCAGCAATTTGCTTTAACTTATTTAATGCTTTAGGCCATGCCTGCACAAAATAATCTTTGTGCTCTTCAGGAATATTGCCTGTGAGTTCTACTTTCACATCGGTGCTATTGCCTTTTTCAATAAGCGTATAATTTTCCCTGGCACCTTTCCAGCCCTGCACTTTCTCACTGGTAGTGTCTTCAACGCCATCTCTTACCTCACCAAGATGTTCAAAGGACATATATTCATTGGGCCTGCTTTCTGCTATGCGGCTAACCATACCACAGCCTGTTCCATCAAGAAATAATACTTTGCTGCCTTGCTTCCAATCAGTAACAACATAGGAGGTTTCTGAAAATGCAGATGTCCAGTCCCTGTAATTGGCGTCTTCCCAAAGTGCATTCCATACTTTTTCCTTTGGGGCATTGATGTTGATATCAAAATTCATGCTTTCCATACGGCGAGTTTTTAGTTTAAATGATACCGCAAAAATGAAAAATATATAGACAAAACTGCGGGTGCAAAGCGACAATTGAAAGGACATTTCCGACAAGTTTTGTATAGGAACAATTTGTTATAAAGGGATTAAAGAATGATGAAACTTTCAATAATAGAGGTCTGTTAGTTATTTTTACCCATCATTAAACATTAACTATGCAGGCAAAAAATTATCTTTTTTTATCATTCTTTTTCACGCTTTTCCAGGCATATGGATGTGGCAACACTGCCAATAATAGTACCGGCACCACCGCTGAGAACAATGCTGATACAGCCAAACTTCCGGCTGTAGAAACAAAGGAACCCAACAGTAAATACAAACCCGCATTTGCAGGACAAACAAGAATAGGCGGGGTAAAAACCACTACCGCTTATAAGGTTGAAAAGATCGGCGAAAAAATAAATAGTCCTTTTGCTGTTGTGGCAATGCCCGACGGAAGACTATTGCTAACGTCAAAATCAGGGTATGCAGAAATCCATGACACCAATGGTGCTATGGTAAAGAAAATAACCGGTTTTCCTGATGTGGTATTTGCAGGGCAGGGTGGTTTGCTTGATGTTGCATTCGATCCTGATTTCAACAATAACAAAACTATTTATTGGTCTTTCTCTGAAAAATATGCACCCGGCAACTTAACAGCTGTTGCGAAAGGGAAATTGAATGAAGCGGCAGGTAAAGTTGAAAACCCGGTTGTGATCTTCAGGGCAACACCGGCATTAAACAGCAACCTGCATTTTGGTTCTCGTTTAATTTTTGATAAAGATGGTAACCTTTTTGTAAGCACAGGAGAAAGGTCAATACTGGAAGGCAGGGCACAGGCACAAAAATTAGAAGCAGGCTTAGGCAAAATATTTAAAATAACAAAAGATGGCCAGCCTGCCCCGGGTAATCCTTTTCTTAACCAGGCAGGCGCCATGCCCCAAATATATAGCTACGGTCAACGTAATCCACAAGGGCTGGATATAAACCCAGCTACCGGTGAATTGTGGGAGGCAGAATTTGGGCCACGTGGTGGGGACGAAATCAACATAATTCGCGCTGGAAAAGATTACGGATGGCCAACAATTACCTATGGTCTTGAATACAGCGGTGATAAAGTAGGGGATGCTATTCAGCAAAAAGAAGGCATGGAACAACCGGTTTATTATTGGGATCCTGTTGTATCGCCAAGTGGTATTAGCTTTTATGCAGGCGATGCCATCCCGGAATGGAAAAATAATTTGTTTGTAGCCTGCTTAAGCGGCCAGCATATTGCGAGGCTTGTAATAAAAGATAATAAAGTTGTAGGAGAGGAAAGATTATTGGAAGATAAGAAAGAACGTTTTCGTGATATAGCTTTTTTAAATAATGAATTATATGCGCTGACCGATGGTGGCGAAGTGTATAAGATCAGTAAGAAATAGAATGCAAAGCTTTTTTTATAAGGTTCGTTTTTGCGAACCTTTTTTGTTTGGATAAGTTTATAAAAGTGTGCCGCAGTATTTACAAAATGCGGCATCATTATCATGTCCTTCCCTGCCGCAATTGGGACAGGCTTCGTGCTTTTGTTGTTTGTTTCTTGCAGCAATAGCCATTTCTGTTGTTACAATACCTGTTGGCACGGCAATAATGGCATATCCGAGTAACATAATGAGACTGGCAACTAATTTACCCGTTGGTGTTACCGGCGATATATCGCCATAGCCAACCGTTGTAATAGTTACAATAGCCCAATAAATACAATCCGGAATGCTGTTAAAACCATTCTCGCCACGTTCAATCAGGTACATAATCGAACCTAAAATGATGACCATTGTAATGACAAATGATATAAATATGCTGATCTTGCGAAGGCTAGCACTAATTGCAGTGCCCAGGAAACTCATTTCAGAAAGAAAATGACTTAACTTAAAAATTCTAAACACCCGAAGCAGCCTTAATGCTCTTAGCACGAGCAATGATTGTGTGCCGGCAATTAGTACACTCAAGTAGGTTGGAACAATGGCCAGCATGTCAATTATTCCAAAGAAAGTAAAGGCATAAGCAACCGGATTTTTAACGCTGATCAAACGTAACATATATTCAATGGTAAACAGTATAGTAAAACACCATTCAATGATATAAAATATATGGCCATATTGATTATGCAAACTGCTTACACTGTCAGCCATAACAACAGAGATGCTCAATAAGATGCATACAAGCAATGTAACATCAAATGCTTTGCCCGCTTTGGTATTCGATTCAAATATTATTTCATGCAACCTTAGCTTCCACTGCTTTACCTCAGATGTTTGCATAGATGCTTCTTTATTTAAAGTTAGGTTTTTGATTGGATTGATTTAATAGTGTTCAACATTGAATTAAAGGCATAAAAAAAGTATTACCCGCTATGAGTAATACTTTTAATAAGATCGCATACTATTACATGGCATGTATGTATGCAACGCTGTCTTTGAATGTATTAAAATCCATTTCTACAAAAAAGTTTTGTACGCCACCTGTTTTAGCGGCAGCAAAAAATTCCTTCCAGTCAATCACACCTTTACCAACAGGCACTTCTTTTTTATCGGCAGTCCAATCTGATAAATGTGCGGAGATGAACCTGCCGGGATATTTTTTAAAATAATCGGCTGCTTTATAACCATGTACAATTACCTGTGTCTGGAATTGCAGTTTTACTAATTCAGGATCAAATTTTTCAAGCAAGACATCATAGATCAATTGATCATCTATTTTTTTAAACTCAAAATCATGATTATGAAAACCAGCCTGTATGCCTGCCGCTTTAATTTTTTCTGCTGCTTTATTTAATTTATCAGCAGCAGCACGATAATCGTCCAGCGTTGCTTTTTGCGGCAGCCAGAATGTTGAGCAGATCATTTGCGTAAGGCCCATATCCTTCGCAAACTGAATGCTTTCATCAATCTTATCATCAGCGAATTCTCCAAAACCAAAATGGCAGCTCGGGCAGCTTAAACCGGCATCGTTGATCGTTTTTTTTATATCGGCCGTTGGCATTGAGCCAAGAAACCCAAAACCAATTTGTGCATATCCTTTTGGCGAACACAATTCAATAAGCTTGTAACCCATTTCGGACATTGTTTTCAGTGTGCCGGGAAAATCTTTGCCAAGCTTTTCTTTTACTGCCCATGATTGAAAGCCGATAGGCATATCGTTAGCTGTAGCGGCGGCAAATAATTCTTTTGGCAGTTGTGATAACATGAATACAGCACCTAAACCTTTAGATGCTTTTGTAAGAAATGAACGACGGTTTATTGTATGCATATCAATTGTGTTTATAATTTAAAATTTTTTGAATGAATTATGAAAGCCATGAACAGGAAGCCGTAGTCGCTATGAAAATACGCTGTACAAGGGAGTGACACAAGGAAGATGCCATCAAATACTATCGCTGGCAACATAAAAAAATTAAACAACCCCTTTGTACACATAATTCCTGTAATCCATTAATCCTATAAATCCAGGTTCAGACTATATATTTTCCCATCCACTTCTGTAAGTTCTGCTTAAATATTTATTCGCATCAGCAACATTGGTGATCTTCGTATTAGCAGCATCATATTGCAGCAACTTATTCGATCTTAATGCTGCGGCATATAAATTTACTGCTTCGGTTAAGTATTCTGATTCAGGAAAACTACCAGGATATTGTTTGCCGCTTTTACAGGCTTCCACAAACATCGGTAATGCTGCGGATGTTTGCGCTACCTGGTCGTTAAGACTTTTGTCAGCATTGGCTGGGGCATCTATTTTTTTCCCGGAAATTATCTTTGGGTCTTGCACGTTAAACCCTGCGAGTATCTTTCCTTCAGTTCCGACGAACATCATGCCCTCCTGTGGTAATTCTTTTCCCTGGCTGAATACTTCGTCCGGAATCGGTGGGCGCATACCACCATCGTACCAGCAAAGATCAACTGGGGGCCTGTTACCATTGGCAGGATATTTAAAGCGCACCATACTTGCCATAGGAAAAGCAAAATCATTGTTGATGCGGAAAGGCACCGCTCCGTTGAAATCACAAACATGGCTGCGGTTTGGAATAATAGTAGTGGGTGATGTAAGTTTTAAAGCATTGAACACCGTCCATAAACTGTAATGCCCCATATCGGCCATGGCACCGCCACCGAAATCGTACCATCCTCGAAACACCATGTGCGTATATTCAGAACTGTAATCACGTTTGCTTTCAGGCCCGAGCCAAAGGTCCCAGTTAAAGCCATCCGGAACCGGTGGTTTATCTTTTGGAAGCTCAGGATATTGCGGCCATACAGGGCGATTGGTCCAGTTATGTATTTCCGTAAGTGTGCCGATAGCACCTCCATTCAGCCATGCCATTACAGTATCCATTGAACCATTCGAATCCCAGGGGATAAGATGTGTGATCACCTTGCTGTTGTTGCGCGCTGCTTCAATTACTTTTTTTCCTTCGATCAACCGGTTGGAAAGTGGTTTATGCATCAGCACATGTTTGCCTCTTTTTATAGCTGCCATTGCCAGCACACCATGTAAATGGTCAGGCGTCATTATCTTAACGGCATCTACATCTTTTTCTTTATCCAGCAATTCACGCACGTCTTCATAAGCGGTGCAGCCTTTATAGTTTAATTCAGGATGAACATTCGCATAGTAAGTATCAACGATTGATTTGCCATTCTCTCTTCCACCAGGAATGGTATTGTCTCCGCCGGGTTCCCAATCACTTTTTTTGATGGTCTTGCGAATTTCATTTTTTAAATAATTGATTCCCCAATCACGGTAACCTACAGCATAGCGACTTGGATCGCAAACAGACGTAACGCGTATCTGCGGCACTTCAAGCAATGGCAACAATTCACGAATGCCTTGTGTGCCTACACCTATATAAGCAAGTGTAATGGTATCGCTTGGCGCCACATAACCTCTGCCACCAAGCACATGTCTTGGAACTATGGTAAAAGCAGCAGCGGCGGCCGCAGTAAGCGAAACAAATTTGCGCCTGTTTAATGTTGATGGTTTTGCAGCAGTGTCATTTTGAGGAGCATTTGCAGGAATGTTTTCTTTCATATTGCAATCTTTATTGTTAGGAGTGCAATAAAATTAAGGGATGAAGATGAATGAAAAGAAATTTATGTTTTATCCTTTATTGATTTAATTATCTCTTTCGTTATCCTGTCAAAATAAAAAATAACACTGAGGTGAGCACATTTCATTTCAACTTTATCGGGGTTATTGTAGATATCATTTAATAAAAACTGGAATTTTGTTGGCACCGCCTCATCGTATAAACTAATGAACTGCTTTATATATTTTGCTTTGCAGTTATGGCCGAGATAATATTGATCAGTGATGGCCCAGGCTTTGTTCAGTTGTGCTTCATCGATGCCTCTTTGTATGAATGATTGCCTGATATATTGTGTAAAAATACTTTGCCATGTAAGTGTTCCCAATCGTGCCCCGGTGATAATAGGAAAATAAAAATCCACAGGTTCTACATCAAGTGTAAGGCCTGCCTGGAAGCCGCCGCTGCTCATGCCGATGATGCCGATGTATTTATACTGTTTCCTGAAATAATTTATGAGAAACCTTATCTCTGCAACAAACTGCCTGAAGTTCATAATGGTTAAAAAAATATGCGGACTTATAAACAGTTCCCCGGAATAAAGATCGGGTGGTGTTCTTTCCTGGTGAAATGGTTTAATTAAAAGGCAACTGTCAATGCCATTTTTTAAAAGTTGCCTGCATATGGTTGATTCTGCGTTAAGATTATTTCTTGCCCATCCGGGTGCAAAGAGCAGCAAAGTATTGTTTGCGTTATTATTTGAAAACAGTTTGAAGAAAGCTGTATTATTTTCCTGCCAGTTTGTAGTTGCCGGAGAAGGGTAAGAGAAGGTTGTTTCGGATTGTATATGGGTTGGTAATCTTATAATATCATTTTCGGTAGGTGCTGTAAGTGTTGTATAAAGAAGTTCAGGCTTATTAAAGAAAGGTTGCACGTTGTTATAAAACTCGTCGATTGAAAACTGCCTGTTATCAAAGAGGTCATCAGCCAGGGAAACAGAACATTTTCTTTTGATGGTGAAATGATCATACCAACGGTCTGCAAGAGGATATAATTTCGCGGCAATATTCATGTGCATCTTATATTATGGTTGACAAATACCATGCGGATTTTGATGCTTAAGAAACACGAAATGTTAAGCCGCATAACGTGATCGTCTTAATTACAGCTTATTATTTCATCTTAATTTAGAGGCCATGATTTATAGAAATTTGCTGATAATGTTAGCTTGTATTGCAATAGCATGTAATACTTCAAATAAAGAGAATCCCCATATAGAGATCACAACCAAGTTTGGTGATATTGAAGTAGAGCTTTATCCGAAACAGGCGCCGCAAACAGTCAAAGCTTTTTTGTCTTATGTAGATTCAGGTTATTATACAAAAGCTGCTTTTTACCGTGTGTTAAGAGCGGATGAACAACCAACAAATGCTTTTAAATCTGAGTTGATACAAGGTGGCCTTTGGAAAACAAATTATAAGTTGTCTTCCAGGTTGCCGGGCATTAAGCATGAAACTACACAGCAGACAAAGATTCTACATAAGAACGGAACAATATCATTGGCAAGATCAGAACCGGGCACTGCTACTACTGAATTTTTTATTTGTGTGAATGATCAACCCGGCTTTGATTATGGAGGCGCCAATAATACTGACGGGCAAGGTTATGCTGCCTTTGGAAAAGTGGTTAAAGGAATGAACGTTGTAAAAAGTATTTATGATGCTCCGGAAAATGACGGCGCACTTGATCCGCTGGTTTATATTTTTAAGATAAAGCGGTTGTAAATTCGCATTGTCGTTTGTAATCATAACTGCTTATGCATATAAGGCTAACCATCATAAAGATTATACACACGATCATCTGGATATTCTTCAATATTGTTATTTTTTATATGTTGTATGCAGTGATAGCAAACAAACTGGATAAATGGCTTTGGATCGGTTATGCCTTGATAATACTTGAAGCAATCACACTGCTTATTTTCAGGCTTTCCTGCCCCTTAACCTTAATAGCAAGAAAATATTCCAATTCAACAAAAGATAATTTTGATATTTATCTTCCTGAATGGCTGGCCAGGTATAACAAACAAGTGTATACCGGGTTAATGACCATAATATTTGTACTTACCATTTACAGGCTTATAACATAAATGAAAACAAAGAAAAACATCTTGGCGATTATTGGCAGTGCAAGTAAAAATTCTTCTAACTTAAAGCTCGTACAAAAGATTGTGGAACTTACAAGCAATGATTTGGACATAAACATTTTCGATTATCTATCGACATTGCCACATTTCGATCCTGAGTTATCTATCGAAAATACACCTCAAATAATTGTTGATTTTCGTAATGCTGTTCAACAGGCAGATGGTATTATCATTTGTACGCCTGAATATATTTTCAGTATCCCTGCAGGTTTAAAAAATGCTATTGAATGGTGTGTTGCTACCACTGTTTTCTCAAAGAAGCCAATAGGCCTTATAACTGCTTCCGCTTCTGGTGCGAAAGCACAGGAAGAACTTAAACTTATTATGCGTACTGTTGAAACGATCTTTAATGAGGATACAACTTTGCTTATAAATGGTATTAAAGGTAAGGTTGATGAAAGTGGTAATATAACAGACGACAAAATAAATACAGCGTTGAACTTTTTTATCGGACAATTTATAAAACTTGTTCACGATAACACAGAACACAATTAAGCTAAGCCCTAACTGTGTTATACTGTCTTCTATTCTAAAATGATCTTTCTTTAAAGTACTGTTCATTAGCTTTTATTGGTTATTCACTAAACTGGAATTTCTTCAGGATTTAAAACTTTTAATAAATTGGTTCAAAAATTTTTTTGATGAAAATGAAAAAAAATTTGCTTAAACGATTAAATTATCTATTTTAGCTCTGTCGATTCTGAAAAAACTATTTTTTTTTAACTGGTTGCTTAAACGATTAAATTACTTGCTGTGGAAAATCTTTTCACCATTAAAGAAAACTCCCGTGCTTCCCTGCTGTTGTTAACCGAAATATATTTCACCGGGTTAATGGTATTAAAAAAAATAATACGGGAAAACAAATAAAATCAGGCTTTCTTTTTTCTGTTGCTAACATTAATGCCTTACTGGCATGGTGCACTTTTTTATTATCTCCAATGGGGGAGCGGACTCTTCTTGTCTTCATTTTTTAAAAATAAAAATTGCCATGTATCCAAATTTTAAAATTCTCTATTCAAAACTGCCTGCACTACGCTGCTTAAAACCTATGCTGCAGGCGCCCAAAAAGCTGTATACGCTAACTGCAGCCTTTTTTTTATTTCAGTCTTTTCTTTTCGCACAACAAACTACTATCTCAGGTAAGGTTACCGATGAAAATTTAACTCCCCTGGCAGGTGCCTCTGTAAAAGTTTCGGGCACACAACAGGGAATTACTACAGGTAATGATGGAAGTTTTACCATCAATGCAACTAAAGGTCAAACGCTGGAGATAACTTATATTGGAAAAACAGATGAGCGGGTGGTTGTTGGTGATAATACAACTATCAATATCACATTAAAAGACCAGTCGGCAGCCAGTTTAAACGACGTGGTGGTGGTGGGATATGGAACCCAGGCGAAAAAAGATCTGACCGGGTCAATAGGGGTAGTATCTCAATCGAAAATGGAAAACCAGGCAACTGTTGGCATTGGACAAAATCTCCAGGGCAAGCTGGCGGGTGTTCAGGTAACGCAAAATGATGGAACTCCATATAGTGGTACATCAATTAAGATAAGAGGCACGGGCTCATTCGGGGCATCAAGTAATCCGCTTATTGTAATTGATGGTATGATCACCAATGATGGATTATCGAATCTTAATCCTAATGATGTTGAAAACATAACAGTTTTAAAGGATGCGGCTTCCGCCGCCATATATGGTTCCAGAGGTGCTAACGGTGTGGTGATCGTGACAACTAAAAAGGGAAATTTTGAATCACCGATGAAAGTAGATTTCTCCTCCTATGCGGCCGTTGACCAGGTACGTTACATGATACCTACTTTAACTGCAAAGCAATATGCTATCCAGGTTAATGATTATTACGGTGCAGCTGATCTGCCGGTGCCCTTTACGCAGGAGGAGATCGATTCTTATGGAAAAGGAACTGATTGGGTTGATGAAATAACGCAGTCTGGGATGAAGCAGAATTATTCCTTATCTATTAACGGAGGAACAAAAAACAGTGCTTATGCTGTAACTGCAAATTACTATACGGGGAAAGGGGTTATAAAGAACACGGATTTTAAACGCGGTAATGTTAAGATAAGTAATGATAACCGCATTCTACCAACTTTGAAATTAGGTGTAAGCCTCAATGTTAATTATGGAGTGTCAGATAATACAGATTGGGGCCAGGCGATTGATCGTGCATTGATATTCCCCTCTACTGAACCGGTTTATGATGCAAATGGTGATTATAGTGCCGCAATCCATAATGGTGAACCCGTTACTATGCTTAACCCGCTCATCGCAGTGAATTTGTGGACATATCATCAAACCTGGAAAAAATTATTAGGAACAACCTATTTGGAATGGGATATTCTTAAGGATTTAAAATTCAAAACTTCGTTCAATGCAGAATACTACAGTTGGAACCAGGACAATTTTATTCCGTCTTATACGCATGGGCCTAAAGGATTAATAGGCGATCATCCTATCGCGGAGCTGTATGAAAATGAAAATCAAAATATCAATTATGAATTTGATAATATCCTGACTTACTCAAAGCGTATAGGCTCAGATCATAACCTGACAGTTATGGCGGGTTATACATTCCAGGAAACCAACGGCTCTAGTTTGGGAGCTTCAAGAAACAACTTTTTAAATAATGATCCAAACATGCAGGTGATAAATGCCGGGAGCAATAATATCAACAATAGCGGCTCTAAATATTCATGGGCTATACAATCTTATTTGGGTCGTATAAATTATGGTTATAAAGACAAATATTTATTAAGCACCAGTTTAAGAGTTGATCAAACCTCCCGTATTTCCAAAGATAACAGAACCGGTGTTTTCCCCGGAGCTTCTGCCGGATGGGTTATTTCTAAGGAGAAATTTTTTGAGAATGTGAACTTCGTGAATAACTTAAAACTGCGTGCAAGCTGGGGAATATTAGGAAACCAGGATATTGGTGAATATCCTTATCAAACCACGTTGAATTCTACAGGTTTGAATTATCCATTTGGTGCGGGTGGCCAGGGCACTACCTATACCGGTGTTGGGCCAACAAGCTTAGGAAACCCAAACATTCGCTGGGAAAAAACGGAAACCTATGGAGCAGGTTTAGAGGCCTCATTCCTGCATAACAAGTTATCCTTTATTGCAGATTACTATAAAAGAAATACCTCAGATATATTAGTGCAGGTTCCTTTGCTTGCAACTTCAGGTGTTGATGGCGCTCCTTATCAAAATGCAGGCAGTGTTACCAACTCCGGTGTTGAATTTACAATAGGTTATTCTGATGTGATCGGCAAATCATTCAGATATGATGTTAGTGTTAACTGGACTTACAATAAGAATAAGGTTACAAAAGTTCCATCACCCATCATTAATAATTTTAGCCGCACCCAGGTAGGTCATTCGATAGATGAATGGTACGGTTATGTTCGCGACGGTATTTTCCAAACCGAAGATGACATTCAAAAGGCGCCAACGCAACCCAATGCAGAACCTGGCGATATCAGATTTAAAGACCTTGACAATAACGGTGTAATTGATGCTAACGACAGGACGTTCTTGGGTCCTTCAGTGGCACAAAACTATTATGGTGGTAATATTTCATTAGGCTATAAAGGTTTTGACCTGGTTGCAAGCTTCTATGGACAAATAGGTGCGCTTAGAAGTATAGACCAGGTAGGCTTCGCGATCACACGTGGTGGAGAACAAACTTCAGCATGGATGTATGGTCAACGATGGACCGGCCCGGGAACAAGCAATTATGTTCCGAGGGTTGTAGCAGGCGATCCAAACGATAATTATCGTCGTTCTGATTTCTGGCTTAGGTCATCTGATTTCTTCAGACTTCAAAATCTTCAGATCGGATATGATTTCACCGGCATGTTAAGCGGCTCAGCAGCAAAAGTGATACACAAATTGCGCTTCTACGTTGCATCACAAAACCTGTTTTGTATTAATTCTTATCCTGGTTGGGATCCGGAACAAAGCATCAATGGAGGATATCCAATGCCACGTTCTTTCTATGCCGGTATCAATTTCCAATTCTAACATCGAATCAAACTTATAATATGAAAAAAACAATCTTCTTCTTTATATGTCTGGTGGTTTTTGCTTCGTGCAATAAACAATTAGATAAAATGCCTTACGGTGTGGTATCTACTGAAAATTTTTATAAAACTGCTGAAGATGCAGAAATGGCTGTTACTGCTGCTTATAAATCTTTTCAGTTATTAGATGGGCAGAATGGATGGAACACGCAAGCCGGGTATACACCTATGGGTGATATAACAGGCCCTGATGTACAGGCGCACCCGGATCTTGTTGTATATTATCAAATACAGCAATCTATTATTTCTCCCAGTTCAGACCAGATATTAATGTTGTATCAACGTTGTTATAAAGCGCTTATACAGGCTAATGTTGCCATAGCAAAGATCCCTGCAATTGAAATGGATGAAACTTTAAAGTCAAGGTATATGGGAGAATTGTATTTCATCAGGGGATTCTGGATGTTTCGTTTAGGTTACATGTTTGGTACTGCTCCGCTGGTTGCTGTGCCATTGGATATAACAGAGTTGAATATTCCGAATTCAGTTAGGGAAGCTCAGACTGATGGTAGCAAAAACGTTAATAACTATACCATCACAAAAAGTGATCTGTTCGACCAGGCCGAAGCCGATTTCAAAATGGCGTTGCAGTCGCCAATGGCAGATAGAAATACCGGCGATTTAATGGGACGGGCAGATAAAGGAGCTGTGAACGCATATCTTGCTCAAATATATTTATATGAACATAAATGGAGTGAAGCTAAAACTGCACTGGAAGCTATAATGTCTTATGGTTATCAATTACTCCCCGATTACAATGATATTTTTAACGGTACACATGATAACAGTATTGAAGCAGTTTTTGAAGTACAATACACAGCTTCAAATCAAAAAGGAACAGATAATTTTGGTACCGTGCTAAATGCCCCGAATGGCGAAGGATATGTTGCCGGAGGTGGCTGGGGATGGACACGTCCAACACCGGATCTGGAGTGGGAATATGAAGAAGGAGACCCACGCTTACCCGCTTCTATTTTCCGCAAAAGCCAGGACGACTTTTTTGGACAGATATTTCTGGATAAGGTAAACGGAACAGGCCTTGGCATCAGAAAATGGTGTATAGGAAATCCGCCAAATAATAATGGTGTTAACGTTGATCAGACCAGCTGGAATAACTCTTCTAATTACACACTGGTAAGATATGCGGAAGTGTTATTATGGTATGCAGAGGTTATGAACGAATTAGGCGACCAGGCAACTGCGGCACAATATGTAAACCAGGTAAGGGCACGTACGGGTACAACTACAGATCCTAATACTATAAATCATGATGATATTAAACAATTAGCACCAATCTCTTCATCCTTAAGTTATGAGGCTATGTTTTGGGCGATCGTTCATGAACGTAGGGTTGAGTTTGCTTTTGAAGGAAAATTTGGTTGGGATCTGAGAAGATGGGGAATAGCAAGCGAATATCTTTTAGATCCAAACAGGTGGCAAAACGAAGTAACACCCGGATATTTCAAGTATAAAGATGGAAAAGATGAGATTTTCCCATTACCACAAATTGAAATTGATAGGTCCTCCGGTACTTTAAAACAAAATCCTGGCTATTAATTATCACTAATAAGAATAGAACAAACATGAAAAAAACATTTCTAATCGTTTTAATAAGTTGTCTGTCGGTTGGCGCATTTGCGCAAACATATAATGGGTTGGATGTAGGTATTGATAACATTTATATGTTGTCTGATGCCAAAACACGTTCCATCAGCCCTGAAAATTTCAATGGAGAAAAAGGCAAAGGCGGCATGGCAACAACAGGCACGGGATTGAATGCTTCCAGAGATTTGGGCAAAGGATGGAAGGTAAGCCCAAGCGTGCTTATAAAAGCACACACCACTTATACTGTTGCTGAGATTACCGGTCCCGGTGCTATACAACATATATGGATGACGCCAACAGGTGTATGGCGTTATTCCATACTCCGCTTTTATTGGGATGATGAAACAACGCCTTCTGTTGAAGTCCCTGTTGGTGATTTCTTTGGCCAGGGCTGGGGCAAGTTTGCGCAACTCAGTTCCATGGCCGTTTGTGCCAACCCCGGAAGCGGCTTCAACTGTTACTGGCCGATGCCTTTCAGAAAAAAATGTAAGATCACCCTGGAGAACATCAACAATGATGACATGGTTCTATATTACCAGGTTGATTATGCATTAACGGAAGTGCCTAAAGAGGCTGCTTATTTTCATGCACAATTCAGGCGCACCAACCCTTTGCCTTACAAACAGGATTATGTTTTAGTAGATAACATAAAAGGCAAGGGCCAGTATGTTGGAACCTACATGGCCTATGGCGTGCACAACAATGGCTGGTGGGGTGAAGGAGAAATAAAATTCTTTATGGATGGCGATACGGATTACCCAACTATCAATGGAACCGGCACAGAAGATTATTTCTGCGGTGCCTATGATTTTGATACACGCAAAAAAAATGAAGCCGGTGTGGAAGAAGTGAACTATACTGAGTTCTCCACACCATATGCCGGTTTGCACCAGGTAATTAAAGGCGATGGCCATTACCAGATAGCGCAAAGATTTGGACTATACCGCTGGCATTTAAAAGATCCCATTCGCTTTGATAAAGATCTTAAAGTAACGATACAGGCATTGGGGTGGCGGGATGGCGGCCGTTATCTTCCCTTGCAGGATGATATAGCCACCACTGTTTTCTGGTACCAGGCAGAACCGCATAATACATTCCCTGCACTGCCTGATAAAGATCATTTGGAAGTTAACTAAATTTATGTACGGATGATCTTGCCTGATTTGAATTATAATGAAGACAAGGGCAATACCTATAGAATGATTTAAACAATCAATAGCATTCATTATTGTTTTGTGTTTGTATGTATCGGGATTTTCATAAGGGAGCAATACTTCCTGTTGCTCCCTTTAAAATGAAATTGACTAACGGATAGATTGATATATATCATACAACGATTGCTGATAAATAATAATAAACCATTGTGCATTTATTTTGAAGACCAAACCTGATAGCAAAATAGTGGAAAAGAAAGCAGCACTTAAAGACATAGCACAGCATATAGGTGTATCGGTAGCACTTGTTTCTTATGTATTGAATGGTAAAGAAAAAGAAGCAAGGGTTGGTGCAGATATGGCAAAAAAGATAAGGGAAGCTGCTGCAGAATTAAATTATCAGCCCAATCTTATTGCCAAAAGCCTGAAGATGGGCAAGACAAAAACAATAGGACTGATCGTAGCAGATATATCAAACCCCTTCTTTTCAACTATTGCAAGAATTGTGGAAGATGAAGCAAAAAAACATGGCTATGTAGTTATTTTTGGCAGCAGTGATGAAAGTGCGGAAAAACAGCTCGACCTGATAGATGTGTTTTCAACAAGATTGGTGGATGCTTTTATCATTGCACCGGCTGCAGGCACGGAAGAACAAATTGAGTTAATCATAAACCGCGGTATTCCTGTTGTTTTAATGGACCGCTTCTTTCCGGGTTTAAAAGTGGATTGTGTGCATATCGATAACTTTAATGCAGCCATTAAAGCAGTAAAGCAACTGATAAAGAACAAGCGAAGGAAGATAGGCATGGTGGCATACGACACCACCCAATCGCATATGCAGGATAGAAAGCTCGGTTATAAAGCAGCCTTGAAAGAAAAAAATATCAGGTTTAAAAAAGACTGGTTGATAGAAGCAAGTTACCAGCATATAGAAAAAGATGTTACAGTTAAACTGGAAGCATTACTGAAACCATTACAGGTTGATGCTTTGTTTTTTGCAACCAACTCCTTAGCCGTAGCAGGTTTAAAAGAGATTAATAAGCTGGGTATAAAAGTTCCTGATGAACTGGCCATTATTTCTTTTGATGAAAGCGATGCTTTTGATTTTTTTTATTCACCGGTTACATATGTAAGCCAGTCGCTTGCCGATATTGGCAAAGAAGCCATAAAGCTTGTTTTAAACAAGCTGCACAGCAAGAACAAAAAGAATATGGATATTATAGTTGAAGCAAAACTTATTGTTCGCGAAAGTTGTGGAAGTAATTTGTAAGGATTATCGATACACCACAACATTATTAAATGAAATATATCGAAGAAATATTTAGACTTGATCAATGATTATAGCTTGCACAAAATATCGCAGAAATTTACTTTCGGTTATTTTATTATTTATTTCTATTTCAGCTTTCACGCAAAAGAAAATAGAACTGTCTTCGCCTGACGGGCATATACAGTTCAGGTTTATGTTTACAGATACATTGCCGGTTTATACTGTGCTTTACAATAATAAAACCATGATTGAGCCATCATCATTGAGTTTAAATTTTAGCGGGACTGGCCTCTTTGGCAAGTCGTTAAAAGCTGGTACTGCTACATTTCGCAATGGTATAGACGATTATGAACTTGTAGTGGGCAAGACAAAGAAAGTGCATGAAGAATATAAGGAAGCGATCATTCCTTTGGAAGAAAAAAAGGGAAATAAAAGATTGATCAACTTAATTGTAAGAGCTTATAACGACGGCATTGCATTCAGGTACGAAATGCCTCAACAACAAAACTGGTCATCATACCAGTTGACATCAGAAAACACAACTTTTAATTTTGCCGGCAACCCAATGTTGCTTACAGGCTTTTTACCTGATTATACATCTTCACATGAATCCCGGCATTCATGGCTTTCTTCTAATGATATCAGGAATGATACGTTAATGGATATGCCAACGCTGGTTGAATTCCCGGGAAAAATATACATGGCTATTACCGAAGCTGCACTTACAGATTATGCAGGTATGTACTTAATAAAGCATGATGGTGTATTTAAAAGTACATTGTCGCCGTTACCAGGGCAGGATAGCATAAAAGTAAAAGCAACATTGCCACACAGGTCTCCCTGGCGTGTTATGTTGATCAGCAACAGGCCCGGTGCATTGATAGAATCAAACATCATTACAAACCTGAATGAACCCTGTGCTATAAAAGATGTAAGCTGGATAAAGCCCGGCACTTCAGATTTTCATTGGTGGAATGGTGATATACTTCCTGATACAACCTTTCCGCCGCAGGAAGATTTTTTATTCAATAAATACTATATAGATTTTTGTGCACGCAATCATATCACTTATCATTCTGTTATAGGTTATGGAGGATATCCCTGGTATAAAAGCGATGCTGAAGGCTATGGTGTTATTGGCCCGCATACGGACGTTACGCAAACAATACCTACAATTGACATGTATGCAATATGTGAGTATGCAAAAAGTAAGGGTGTTGATATACGATTTTGGGTGCACTGGCAAGCTATTTACCCCGATCTTGAAAGATCATTTACTCAGTTCGAAAAATGGGGTGTTAAAGGTATGATGGTCGATTTTTTGAATCGCGATGACCAGGAGATGGTGAATATTCAAACAGAAATGTTGCAGGCAGCAGCGAAACATCATTTACATGTTCAATTTCACGGTGCTTATAAACCAACCGGTTTAAGCAGAACATATCCCAATGAATTTACACGCGAAGGAACATTAAATTATGAGAACGATAAATGGGGAGATGTAATTACTCCTGATGATGACCTTGGCGTTGTTTTTACAAGAATGCTGGCAGGTTCAACAGATTATCATTTGGGTGGTTTTAGAGCTGTGCCGCCATCAGAATACAAGATACAGTATACAAGGCCACTGGTTGTTGGTACACGTTGTCACATGCTGGCGATGTACGTGGTGCTGGAAAGTTACCTGCAAATGATCTGCGATTATCCTGCAGCCTATGAAGGACAGCCCGGCTTTGAATTTTTGAAAGACATACCGACTACCTGGGATGAAACAAAAGTGTTGGATGCAGAAGTAAATAAGTATGTAATCATTGCGCGAAAAAAAAATAATGACTGGTATGTTGGATCAATCACAAATAACGAATCACGGCAATTAAAAATAAACTTCGGTTTTTTAGCCGAAGGAAATTTTACAGCAGAAGTGTATACTGATACTGATAACACTGATCAAAATCCAAATGATCTAAACAAAAAGATCATAAACATTACAAATAAAGATGCCATCACTGTTGATCTTTCAGCAGGCGGAGGTATGGTAATGCACATTCATAAAACTTAGTTCGTAAAAACCGCGAAATGGTTGGAAAAAAATCAATTATAGCTTAAACGATTAAATTATGTATTTGAAAAAAAATCTCTTCTCATTTATTTTTTTAAACAGCAATAATCCTAAACATCGCACTTATATGTGTTCCAAATCTTTGATCACAATTCTATCATTCTTAACCATAATTGTTATGACAATATCTTCATGTACAACCACAGGAAAGAAAGAATTTACAGGTGATACGGACTCGGCATCGGTAAGCTTTGAGAAAGGAACGTTTGGCTATGATCTTGATTTTTTGAAACAGCACGATAGTATTATTGTTTTAAAATCCGGCGATGGTAAAGCACAAGTAATTGTATCTCCAAAATACCAGGCTAAAGTTTTCACTTCTACAGCAAATGGAAATGAAGGCTTAAGTTTTGGCTGGGTGAATTATAAAGCATTCAGCGGGCCTGAAGATGCACACATGAATGCCTACGGTGGCGAGAATCGCTTATGGCTTGGGCCTGAAGGTGGGCGCTTCTCATTATACTTTAAACCCGGTGATTCAATGGTGTTTGATCATTGGAAAACACCTGCTGCATTTGATACGGAGGCATGGAATGTAATAGCACAATCGAACAGATCTGTTACTATGCAAAAATATATGCAGTTGACCAACTATCACAATACACCGCTGCAGTTATCTGTTACCAGGTCTGTTGATATTTTAAACGGTGATGAGATAAAAGCCAATACAGGTCTGGTATTAGATACTACTATAAAGGTCGTGGCTTATCAAACTACAAATACATTAACCAATACAGGCAATAATGAATGGACCGAATCAACCGGCATGCCTTGTATATGGATCCTGGATATGATGAAAAACACATCCTCAACCGTAATTGTGGTACCGTATAAAAATGCCACAGGCGCAAGTTTTGAAGAAGTTGCTACCACTAATTATTTCGGAGAAATACCTGCAGACAGGCTAACACATGATGACAATAAATTATTGTTCAAGGCAGATGGCAAGAGCCGTGGTAAACTGGGCATCAAACCTAAATATGCAAAGCCGGTTATTGGCAGTTATGATGCGGAAAGCAAAGTGCTTACCGTTGCGATATTTGAACCTGATGCATCAGCAAAATATTTAAACCAGGAATGGAATACAACAAAACCATCATTCTCCGGTGATGCTGTAAACGCTTATAACGATGGGCCTTTAGCTGATGGCTCCCAAATGGGGCCTTTCTATGAAATTGAAAGCGTATCTCCTGCTGCATTCTTAAAGCCCAACCAATCAATTCTACACAAACAAGCTGTATATCATTTTACAGGAGATGAAAAATCATTAGACGTCATCAGTCAAAAAATATTAGGCGTTACATTAAACGAAATACAAACCGCATTCAAATGATTATAAACGATGAATTATAAATTATGAATGAAATATGTCATTTATGGCTTATAATTCATAACTCATAATTAATAATTATAAAAACATGAATAAACAAACAATTTATCCCAAAATTGGCATTCGCCCGATAATAGACGGAAGGCTAGGTGGCATTCGCGAATCACTGGAAGAAACAACCATGAAGATGGCGCAAAATGTTGCCGCATTATATGAAAAAGAATTACGTTACCCTGATGGTTCGCCTGTGGCATGTGTTATTGCAGATACCTGTATCGGTGGCGTATACGAAGCCGCGCAATGCGCACAAAAATTTGAAAGCAATAATGTGGGTGTTTCATTATCTGTAACACCTTGCTGGTGTTATGGCAGTGAAACAATGGATATGAATACTGTATTGCCAAAAGCTATATGGGGTTTTAACGGAACGGAAAGACCGGGCGCTGTTTATCTTGCCGCAACACTCGCAGCGCATAACCAGTTTGGTTTGCCTGCCTTTGGCATTTACGGAAGAGATGTGCAGGACCTGGGTGATGAAGCAATTCCCGCAGATGTAAGAGAGCGCTTGTTAAATTTTGCACAGGCAGGTTTGGCTGTAGCTATTATGCGTGGCAAATCTTATCTCGCAATCGGCTCTGTATCCATGGGCATTGCAGGTTCTATTGTTGTGCCAGATTTTTTTAGAGAATACCTCGGCATGCGCAATGAGTATGTTGATTCATCTGAAGTATTGCGCCGCATTGAAAAGAAAATTTATGATGAAGCAGAGTTTGCTAAAGCATTAGACTGGGTTAAGGAAAATTGTAAGGAAGGTGATGATCTTGCCAATGAATCAAACAAACAATCATCAAGAGAGCAAAAAGATAAGGACTGGGAATTTGTTGTAAAGATGACATTGATCATACGTGACCTGATGCAAGGTAACCCGCATTTAAAAGAGAAAGGTTTTGGTGAAGAAGCAATGGGGCATAATGCAATTGTTTCAGGATTCCAGGGCCAGCGCCAGTGGACAGATTTTTTACCCAATGGTGATTTCTCTGAAGCAATATTAAACTCATCGTTCGATTGGAATGGTATACGTGCACCATACATGGTGGCAACAGAAAATGATTGCTTTAATGGCATTAGTATGTTGTTTGGTTATTTGCTTACCAACACTGCACAAATATTTGCAGATGTAAGAACCTATTGGAGTCCGGAGGCTGTTGAAAGGGTTACAGGCTGGAAGCCTGAAGCAGCAGCAGCCAATGGATTCATTCATTTGATCAATTCCGGTTCTGCAACATTGGATGGAACAGGACAGCAACAAAAAGATGATAAACCTGTAATGAAACCTTTCTGGGAAATTAATGAGGATGAAGCGAATGCTTGCTTAGAAGCAACAACATGGTATCCGGGCAACAAAGGTTATTTCAGAGGTGGTGGCTATTCATCAAAATTCGTAACCAGGGGTGGCATGCCTGTTACTATGTGCCGTATTAATTTGGTAAGAGGTATTGGCCCGGTATTGCAAATTGCAGAAGGTGAAACCATCGATCTTCCTCAAAATGTTCACGACACTTTAGATAAACGCACCGATATAACATGGCCTACCACATGGTTTGTGCCACGCATTACCGGCAAGGGCGCATTTACGGATGTGTATAATGTTATGCTGCATTGGGGTTCTAACCATGGCGCTATCAGTTATGGCCATATTGGGGATAAACTGATTACACTGGCTTCTATGTTACGTATTCCTGTTTGCATGCATAATGTAGATGATGAAAGAGTTTTCCGACCTTCTGCATGGAATGCATTTGGTTCTGATACAGAAGGCGCAGACTATCGTGCCTGCAATAATTATGGAGCGTTGTATAAATAAAAAGTATCTGTGTAATGAAAAATAAAAGACCATCACTCTTTGTAAAAGACGGAATTAATTATCTCGGGCCATTTGCGGCAATCAGCGCCTTATTTTTTCTGTGGGGAATAGCGCACGGCATGCTCGATACCCTGGATAAAAACTTTCAAATGATGCTGCATTTGCAAAAATGGGAGTCCAGCTTTATCCAGTTTTCTCTGTATGGAGCTTATTTTGGAATGGCTATACCTGCAGGCATATTTATAAAAAAATATGGATATAAGAAAGGAATCATTTTTGGGCTTTCTCTTTTTGCTGCCGGTGCGCTCATTGCTGCGGGAACTGCGCCGCTTCAATCATTCATTTTATTTCTGCTTTGCCTGCTGATTATTGGTGCAGGGCTTGCAACGCTTGAAACAGCGGCCAATCCGTATACGACAAAACTGGGTCCGCCCGAAACAGCAGAACGACGCATTAATTTTTCCCAGTCTTTTAACGGCCTTGCCTGGATGATCGGGCCGTTAATAGCCTTGTATATTTATGGTAACCAGAGCCACGTTGAAGGTCAAAAAATGATTTCAATTATTCTGCCTTTTGCCATAATCGGGTTGGTTGTTTTAGCCATCGCCTTCATTTTTATGCGGATAAAATTGCCTGAGATAACCGAAGCGGATGAAAATGCGGCACATGGTGTAGTAACACAAACTTCAGAAACAGGGATAGTAACAAGTGTTGATGACCCGGCATATATTTCTCCAAAACCGTTGTGGAAGAACAAGCATTTTACACTGGGCTTTGCTGCCCAGGCATGTTATGTAGCTGCACAAACCGGAGTGTTTAGCTACCTGATAAATTTTGTTACCGACCATGATATGCATCCCCGCTTTGATGTGGAATATGCACCTTATTTTTTATCACTTGGCTTTTTGTTATTTATGATCGGGCGTTTTTCAGGTAGCGCCATGATGAGGTATTTTAAACCAACAAGAATGCTTGCTCTCTATTCACTTGCGGTATGCATTCTTTTGCCCATAGTGTCTTTCGAGCTTGGCTGGACTTCGCTGATTGCTCTTTATGGCGTTTTCTTTTTTATGTCTATTATGTTTCCTACAATTTTTGCTCTGGCAATTAAATCCCTGGGAAAGAAGACCAAGGAAGCTTCATCTTTCCTGGTGATGGCGGTTGCCGGAGGGGCAGTGTTTCCGCCTTTAATGGGCGCAGTAGCTGATAGATACGGTATGGCAACAGGATTTCTTGTACCCATACCTTTATTTATATTCATATTATATTATGCACTTAAAGGGCACAGGGTAACAGCATGAAAGGATTAAAATAATAGCGTAATAGCTGATGAATATGCTTTTAAAAACCTTAGCAAGGTTTCATCACTTTCTGAAAGCTGAGTAATTATAATTTACCGGGCAATAGTAGCGGATTATCATACTGAATCAGAATAAAACTTTTACAAATAATATTCACCGTAATGAGATTAATTTTTTTATGTATGTTGTTATGTGATGCAACGTGTTTGTTCTCACAAAAAGCAATTACTGTTATTGATGAATTACAAAATTTCTACAACATCAGTGAGCTGCCATCATATCGCTCAAACACTTATTCTGCTCAGGTTTCAAGCTATGATACTACTGGTGGTAACAATGATGGTTTTGGTGGCCAGTATTCGTTTATAAGAAGAAATACCGATAGTTCTCTTGTAATTTTTGATGTAAAAGGCACTGGTGTTGTCAATCGTATATGGACTCCAACACCAACAAGAGATACACTTGATTTTTATATTGATGATGCAAAGCAGCCAACGCTATCCATTAATTATGTGGATTTGTTTTCGGGCAAGGTTTACCCGTTTGTGCAACCGCTTTGCGGTAACCAGTTAGGTGGATATTATTGTTACTATCCAATCCTTTTTCAGAAGCATTGTGTTATTGTTAGCAGGGGAAAAAAATTGATGTTTCATCAAATTGGTTACAGGTTGTATAACAAAGGAGCAACTGTGCAACCATTTACAACTAACAATAGTAATGATATAAAAAATGCTTTGAATTCTATCGGTATTTTATGGAGTACTAATGAAGTGGGTAAAGCAAAAACTATTGCTTTAAGTAATACTGGTATAAAAACTTCAGATACATCTTTTTCTATTAACCCAGGTGATACAAAACAAGCCTTTTCAATGAATACGGGTGGAAGAATTACAGGTATCGAGATCAGCCCTTCCAGCAGCTTTGCATCGCTATACAAGAACATCATCATGCGTGTGTTTTGGGATGATGAAAAAACACCTGCCATTGATTGTCCTGTTGCAGATTTTTTTGGTTTTGCATTTGGCAAACCTTCCATGCAAGGCTTATTGATCGGTTCAGAAAATAATACCTGCTATAGTTTTTTGCCGATGCCTTTTGATAAGAAAGCAAGAATAGAGTTCAGCTATTTGAATGCGAAGGATAGTGTATTATCAAAGATTGATCTGAATGCAAAAATTTATTATACGCTCCAGCCACGCAATGCAGATAAAGAGGGAAAATTCTATGCTTACCGAAATAGTGGAAGAACAAAGGACGGTGAGCCGCATGTTTTTTTAAACATACAGGGCAAAGGCCACTATGTTGGCTCTGTATTGCAGGCACAAGGTGTAAGAACAGGCATGACCATTTTCTTTGAAGGAGATGATTCAACTGTTATTGATAGCGAAATGCGCTTTCATGGCACAGGTTCCGAAGATTATTTTAATGGCGGCTGGTACGCATTATTAAATCGCTGGGATTCAAGGATGAGTTTGCCTTTGCATGGCGCATTGGATTATTCATTGGCATTTGCAAGAACAGGAGGTTACAGGTTCTTTTTGTCGGATAAAATTTCATTCGAAAAAACCATTTATCAAAGTATTGAACATGGCGGCGAGCACAATGCTATTCCCGGGTTGTATACTTCTGTCAGTTATTTCTATTGCGACAGGTCTCCGCAGTTAGTCCCAGTTAATTCAAATGAAAACACTAAAGTATATATACCTGATACCATCAACATCTACCCGCAATTCTCCAATGTTGTATTAGGTGAGGATATTGATTTGAAAGCAGTTTGGGATAATAATGACGAAGGACAAAGCTTTGATATAACAGCCACTGGTAACAGCATGCTGAAAGTAGTATTGGGCGATATACCTGCCGGTAATTACAAATTATTTATTTCCTATGCAAAACAACCCCATGGTTGTGATTTTTCTCTATGGCAGCGGCAAACACAAATCTCAGAATGGCAATCGTCTTCGGCTGCAGACAAACAAAAAGTAAAAGAGCTGTTTACAGGTAATATTCATATAACTGAGTTGAATAATGCAGCTACCATTCAATTTAAAACAACAGCGGATGCAAACAAATTTTTATGGACTAAGCTGATGCTTGTAAAAACAAACAATTAAGTTTCCAATTATTAAGTATGAAAAAAACCATTCTAATTATAAGTGCACTTTTTAGCACGGTTATTACATTCTCACAACCGATGGATCCATCGCATCATGTTCCTGAAAATAAAAACCTGCCTGCATCATGGAAAACATCTTTGTACAACAATCAGAAAAGAGTTTTTAGAGGTGATGAATTGCTAACCATTGGTATGCCTTGCGGCGGTATTGCCGCAGGGCAACTATATGTTAGAGGTGATGGCACATTGGCTAACTGGTGGATCTATAACAATGCTTACAATACAGGTTATGGCATTGATTCTTTAACACAGTTTAATACGGCGCTTGGCCCGTGGACGGTTTGCTATAAAACCTTTGAACCTAAAAGCTATATTGGCCAGGGCTTTGCCATAAAAATTAAACAGGACAATAAGGAAATAACAGCTAATCTTGATAAAAAAGATTTTGACGACATATCATTTGTTGGTGAATACCCGATTGCTACGATCAACTATAATTCAAAAACAAAAAAATTACCGGTTGCCATTTCATCAGAAGTGTATTCCCCATTTATTCCAATGAATGCAAGAGAATCTGCAACACCGGGAACGATTTTAAAGTACACAGTTAAGAACACCTCTGCAAAAGCAATGCAGGTAAGCCTTTCAGGCTGGCTGCAGAATTTTGTCTGTTTGGATATCCAGGCTGATATGCTTGCCAACCGCCGCAACAAGATCGTTCATCGTGATGGCATTACTTCTCTTGTAATGGATCTTACATCCAGCAATACAGTTAATTCAGAAAAAAAGCCAACCATACAAACATTTGATGATTTTGAAAATGGTTATGGTAAATGGAAACTAGCAGGCACTGCCTTTGGCAATGCGCCGGCACCAGGAAGCTTTGGCGGTGACCAAAGCAGGCTTACCGGCTTTACAGGTAAGGGTGTTGTCAATTCTTTTTTAAATGGCGATAGTTCAACCGGTAAAATGATGTCGAATGATTTCACGATCAAAGATGATTATATCATTTTCAAACTCGGTGGGGGCAGGCATGCGACAACAACCTGTTTCAATCTTATAGTTGACAATAACGTTGTACGCACCATGACCGGCTCAAACACCGAAACACTTGATGCAAAGTATTGGGATGTAAAAGAGCTGAAAGGAAAACAGGCGCATTTTGAAATTATTGATATAGACAAAGGTGGCTGGGGCCATATCAATGTAGATGATATAGGATTTAGCAATATGCCTGTTACAAAAGAAAAATATTATCCATTGAACCATCCATATTTTGGTAACGCAGCATTAAGCGTTTTGTCAAACAACGCCTTTGCAGATGCAGCTTATAAAGGTGTTAATGATAATAGCAATGCAGATTCAGCATCAACATCAGCCATTGATAAATTAACAGGAAGCGTTGGCACATCGTTCAATCTCAAGCCCGGCGAAACAAAAGAAATTACCTTCCTGCTTACATGGTATTTCCCCAATCGGCCCTCCTATTATTTTGGAAGCGATGTTACAGAAATTCTTCCAAACGACTGGAACCAGGCTTTGCCGACAGACGGTGCTACTATCATCGGTAATATGTACAGCAACTGGTTCAACAGTTCAGAAGATGTTGCTTTATATCTTCAAAAAAATTATGATCGTCTTTCCAAAACAACACATCTTTTTCATGATACTTATTATAACAATACAACTGTTCCCTACTGGCTTACACAGCGTTTGCTGATGCCGCTTTCCACACTCGCAACAGAGACCTGCGAATGGTGGGCGAACGATAAATTCTGGGCTTGGGAAGGCGTTGGTTCCTGTGTTGGCACCTGTACACATGTATGGAATTATGAACACGCTTTAGCACATTTCTTTCCTGAGTTGGAGCGCAATATACGTGAGCGCACAGACTTTGGTATATCATTTCAAAAAGATGGCAGCGTACTGGCACGAAATGGCTGGGGTGGAGTGTTGATAGATGGGCATGCAGGCGCTATTTTAAAAGCGTATCGTGAATACCTCAATTCAAAAGATGACATCTTTTTAAACCGTAACTGGGATAGAATAAAACGCGCCACTGAATTCATTATTCATGAAGATGGTAACGAAGATGGCATAATTGAAAAAGTGCAGGCGAACACATATGATATAGCGTTTTATGGTGCCAACACCTATGTTGGTTCATTATACCTTGCCGCATTGAAAGGTGCAGCTGAGATGGCAACGCTTATGCAGGATGATGCGTTTGCAAAACGTTGTTTAACCATCGCACAGGCAGGAGAAGATAACACGGTAAAAAGATTATGGAACGGTGAGTATTTTGTGCAGGATGTTGACCTGAAAGAACATCCGGAATACCAGTATAAAGATGGTTGCTTGAGCGATCAGTTGTTTGGACAAACATGGAATCATTTAAATAATCTTGGTTATATCTATCCAAAAGAAAAAGTAAAACAAACACTTGAATCGATATGGAAATATAACTGGACGACGGATGTGGCAACACAAAATAAGATCCATCCTCCCGAAAGAACTTATGCAAGTTTTGGAGAACCGGGTTTGTTTGTTTGTACATGGCCAAAAAGTGAGCACATGGGCGAAAAAGGTGTGCGTTACCGCGATGAAGTATGGACCGGCATTGAATACCAGGTTGCCACGAATATGATCTATGAAGACATGGTAGACGAAGGGCTTTCACTTGTAAAAGCAGTGGATGAGAGATATAGCTCGCAAAAACATAATCCATGGAATGAAATCGAATGCGGCGACCACTATGCACGAGCAATGGCCTCATGGGGTGTAATGCTGGCGCTGGAAGATTATTATTATAATGGGCCACAAGGCATCATCAGTTTTAATCCCAGAATTCAGCAACAACATTTCGAAGGATTTTTTACAACAGCAGAAGCCTGGGGCAACATCAAACAGGATCAGTCAACAAATCAAAAGAAGAATTCTATCGCCATAAAGTATGGCAACGCATGGTTGCAACAAATACAATTGCATAGTGATAAAAAACCAAACAGTGTGGAACTGCTCATCAATAACAAGCCGGCAAAGAGCAGTTATGTATATAGCGATAATACGGTTTCGATAATGTTTGATAAAACTTCATTGCAGGCAAATGATGTTATAGAAGTGGCAATGGCTTATTAAAAATTGATTCATCAAAACAAGATAAAATGAATGAAGCTTATGTAATTGGTGTTGATTATGGAACTGATTCTGTGCGATCGATCATTGTAAATGCACACAATGGTGAAGAAGTGGCTGCTTCTGTTTTTGAATTTCCAAGATGGAAAAAACAATTGTATTGCAATGCTGCAACAAACCAATTCCGCCAGCACCCTTTGGATTACATCGAAGGCTTGCAACACACTATAAAAGATTGCCTGCGGAAAACGACTGATGATGTGCGCAATAACATCAAAGCAATTTCAATTGATACAACAGGTTCCTCTCCTGTTGCTGTAGATGAAACAGGAACACCATTGGCACTACTTGAGAAATTTGCTGATGATCCCGATGCAATGTTTGTTTTATGGAAAGATCATTCCTCTGCGCAGGAAGCAGAGGAAATCAACCAGCATGCAAAAAGCTTTGACATTAATTATTTAAAATATGTTGGCGGTGTTTACTCTTCAGAATGGTATTGGAGTAAATTATTGCATGTACTGCGTAACAACAAACAGGTAAAGGAAGCCTGTTACAGTTGGGTTGAACACGCAGACTGGATGCCATTCCTGTTAACCGGCGGCAAACATATTAGTGAAATGAAACGCGGTGTTTGTACGGCGGGCCATAAAGGTTTGTGGGCAGAAGAATGGAATGGTTTTCCACCTGAAACCTTCTTTACATCATTAGATCCTTTGTTGGCAGGATATGCATCGGCACTACCAGTACAAACTTATACGGCTGACCGGCCTGCAGGGAACCTTTGCCAGGAATGGGCTGATAAACTGGGTTTATCAACCAGTGTTATTATTGGCATTGGCGCTATGGATGCACACATGGGCGCTGTTGGCGGACAAATAGAACCTTACTATTTAAGCAAGGTAATGGGAACTTCCACCTGCGATATGCTGGTTGCACCGGTTGAAGATATGCAGGGTAAATTTGTACAGGGCATTTGCGGATTGGTTAACGGTTCTGTTATTCCAAATATGATCGGCATGGAGGCAGGTCAATCTGCCTTTGGTGATGTGTATGCCTGGTTTAAAAATTTAATTGCCTGGCCATTCGAAAATATTGCACGTGGTGTGATTGAGGAAGATGTCATAAGATCGGTCACTGACAAAATTATTCCTGAATTAAATAAACAGGCTGCTGCAACGCCCTTGCATGAAGATGATGAAATAAGTATGGATTGGTTTAATGGCCGCCGTACACCAAATGCAAATGCTTATCTTAAAAGCACTATAACAGGTTTGGATTTAGGCAGTGACGCTGTTAAGCTATTTCGCTCTTTAGCTGAAGCAACATGTTTCGGTGCCAAGGCAATTGTTGAATGTTTCATCAATCAAAATATTCCTGTCAAAGGTTTGATCGGTATTGGAGGTGTTGCAAAAAAATCGCCTTTCATTATGCAGATGATGGCTGATGTAATGAATATGCCGATCAAAATAAATAAATCGGAACAAACCTGTGCATTGGGAGCTGCTATGTTTGCTGCAACGGTTGCCGGTATTTATAATAAAGTAGAAGATGCAATGAAGGCCATGGGACAGGGTTTTGATGTTGAATATTATCCTGATGAAAATAAAGTTGAGTTGTATGAACATCGATATAAAAAGTACCTTGAGCTGGGTAGTTATATTGAAAGCAATATTGCATCAATTAAGAAGGAAATAGTTGTTGAATAAATAGTAGTCTAAGAGCGTCATTTCGACGTTAGGAGAAATCTCTAATCGTTTTGACTGTATCATATTCAAGAGATGTCTCGTTCCTCGACATGACGTGTCGGAATCGCTTACAACATAAAGCTTGTTATAACTCGTAAAAGAATTCAATATGGACAAAACTCAAAAACGCAGATCATTTTTAAAATCAGTTGTGCTTGGTGGTTCTGGTGTTGCCATAAGCCCTGGTATATTGAAAGCAGGAACGGCTGCAACTGATGTTGAATCGGAAAATGAGATCCAGGGAAAACTGCCGGTAACAGCAAGAAAATATAACAGCCCTTATACGGGTGAATATTTGAACCGCGTTGCATTTCCGATTGGTGGTTTGGGCGCTGGTATGTTTTGCCTGGAAGGAACCGGATCCATATCACACATGAGTGTGCGCAATAAACCTGATATATACAACGAGCCTTCTTTATTTGCAGCCATAGCAATAAAAGGTATACCAAATGGAGTGAAGGTATTGGAAGGACAAGTGCCGGACTGGAAGATGTTTGGTGCGAGAGGCACGGGCAATGGTGCAGCAGGGACCACTTATGGGTTGCCGCGTTTTCAGACTGCAGAATTTAAAACGCATTTCCCGTTTGCAAGCATTCAATTACAGGATGCAGATATCCCATTGGGAATAACCGTAAAAGGATGGAGCCCTTTTATTCCAACCGATGAAGACAACAGCAGTATGCCTGTTGGTGCATTGGAATATACATTCACCAATAAAACAGCTAAAACTATTGAAGCCATCTTTTCATTTAATACAAAAAACTTTTTGGCGAATACCGATGATGCTGTAAATAAAATAGCGGGTACAAAAAATGGCTTTGTTTTGAAACAGGATGCTGCAAAAGATAAACCTGAAACGGAAGGCAGCTTCGCTGTTTTTACAGATGATGATAAAACAGTTGTTGATCATTGCTGGTTTCGTGGTGGCTGGTGGGATCCGTTAACCATGGCATGGAATACCGTTCGCGATATGAAAACAAGAGCCACTGAACCCGTTGAAAAAGACGCACCGGGCGCCTCGTTGTTTGTTCCATTTACATTGGCTGCGGGTGCTTCAAAAACAATTAAGCTAATGATGGCTTGGTATATTCCTGAAACGAATATGCATATCGGCGAAATTATGTTGGATGAAAAGAAAGATTGCAGTCCTGAAAGTGGTTGTTGCGCAGCACCCGAAGATCTTGGCGTAGTGAATGGAAAGAAAAGCCCTTCATCAAATTATAAACCCTGGTATAGCAGCCGTTTTGCAAATGTTGATGAAGCGTCTGATTACTGGCGAAAAAATTATGATGACCTGCAGGCAAAAAGCAAATTGTTTTCGGAAACATTTTATACTTCAACATTGCCTGCAGAAGTTATTGAAGCAGTTGCTGCGAATCTTACCATATTAAAATCGCCAACGGTTTTGCGGCAGTATGATGGCAGGTTGTGGGCATGGGAAGGTTGTGGCGATGAAGGGGGTTGTTGCCACGGCTCCTGCACGCATGTCTGGAATTATGCGCAGGCAATGCCGCATCTTTTTCCAACGCTGGAAAGAACCTTGCGCAATACAGAATTTTGCGAAAATCAAAATAAAGCAGGCCACCAGGCTTTCAGGGCCAATATGCCTATCAGTCCTTTAAAACATGATTTTCATGCGGCTTCTGATGGCCAGCTTGGCGGCATTATGAAAGTGTATAGGGACTGGCGCATCAGTGGCGATAGTGAATGGCTGCACAAAATTTATCCTGTCGTTGCAACCAGCATGGATTATTGCATTGCAACATGGGACCCGAAAGGCAAAGGCGTTGTGGAAGAACCCCATCATAACACATACGATATTGAGTTTTGGGGGCCTGATGGAATGATCACGTCATTTTATTTAGGTGCATTAACTGCTATCACCTTAATGGGTAAACACCTGAACAAAGATGTAAGTAAGTATGAAGATTTATATAAGAAAGGCAAAGTGCAGCTTGAAGCAAATTTGTATGATGGTGAATATTTTTTCCAGGATATTGAATACAAAAATTTAAAAGCAGAGAACCCCGCAACAGCACAATCTTTCGGGGGTGAATATTCTGCCGAAGCCATTGAAATACTGAAAGAGGAAGGCCCGAAATATCAATATGGAAAAGGTTGTTTGAGCGATGGTATTTTAGGTGCATGGATCGGCAGCATGTGCGCACTTCCAACATTTGTTGATGATAAAAAAGTAAGCAGTCATTTATTGGCTGTTCATAAATACAATCTTAAAACATCATTAAAAGAGCATGCCAACCCGCAACGGCCTGCCTATGCTTTGGGCGATGAAGGAGGTTTACTGTTGTGTACATGGCCTAAAGGCGGCAAGTTATCATTACCATTTGTGTACAGCGATGAAGTATGGACGGGTATTGAATACCAGGTTGCAGCACACCTGATGGAGATGGGGCATGTGCAGCAGGGCCTGGATATTGTAAAGCTTTGCCGTAATCGATACGATGGCAAAGTGCGCAATCCTTTTAATGAATATGAATGCGGACACTGGTACGCACGTGCTATGAGTAGTTATGGTATGTTACAGGCATTAACTGGTGTACGTTATGATGCAGTTGACAGATCATTACATGTTGATTCAAACATTGGCGATTTTACATCTTTTATATCTACGGCAACAGGTTTTGGAACTGTAAGCTTAAAAGCAGGCAAGCCTTCAGTAAAAGTAGTGTATGGAAAAATTGATATTAATAAAACTTTTGTCGGAGGTAAGGCAATCTAAATAAGAATGCATATTGTAAATAAGGATATGGTAGTGGCGTTGCGTTATATTATGCGCAATGGCAAAGGTGATGTGATGGAAGATAATATGCAGTCCTTGCCGGTAAATTACCTGCATGGATCGAATGGCATTTTACCTTTATTGCAACAACAATTAGCAGGTTTGAAAGCCGGTGATAAAAAGAAAGTGTATTTGTTTAAAAACAGCAGCGAAGCAGATGATGATTTTGAATTTGACGTTATAATTGATGATGTGCGGGCAGCGCTTCCGGAGGAAATTATTTTAGGCTATCCTGTTCAGATGACAACAAATACCTGTAACGATGATTGTTATTGTTACGAGGTAAGTGAAAAGTAAAAATTCAAAACTGTATTTCCTGCAATAGCTAAATCATTTTTGACTTTTAACTTATAAATTTTGAATTCATATGCAAATACATTTAATAAGCGGTTTTTTAGGCAGCGGAAAGACTACTGCTATTCAAACCGCATGCAAAACCTTACAATCGGAAAATAAAAAAGCAGGTGTAATTACCAACGACCAGGGAATAATGCTGGTGGATACCGGTTATTTCGAAAGCAACGCCATACCAAACCGTCAGGTTGCTAATGGCTGTTTTTGCTGTAATTACAATGCACTGGATGAGAATATCGAATCACTAATACTAACGAATGACCCTGATGTGATCTTCGCTGAATCTGTTGGCTCATGCACCGATATTGTTGCTACTGTAATGAAACCACTGTTGCAATTCAAAAAAGATATAGGTGTTACTGTTTCAACTTTTGCAGATATCCGCTTATTACACATGCTTTACATCGAAAAGAAAACATTATTTAATGATGAAGTAAAATACATCTATCAAAAACAACTGGAAGAAGCTGAAATAATTGTTGTTTCAAAAATGGACCTTGCAACAAAAGAAATGATTGATAGCATTCAACATTTTTTGCAAACTGAATATGGGGGTAAAAAAATAATTTATATCAACGGAACTGATGCAACAAGCACAGCAAGATGGTTGAACATTATAACCAGGCATGCGCCGGTTGACCTGCCTTCATTAGATATTGACTATGATGTTTACGGAGCCGGAGAGGCCATGCTGGCATGGTTAGACGAAGAATTTGAAATACATAACAATAACGGTAACGCTATTGAAGACGCTGTTTCATTAGCTAACAGCATTTTTCAACGATTGAAAAATAATAAGTTTCCTATAGGGCATCTTAAACTGTTGATCAATCAACAACTCAAAATAAGTTATACTGATATACAAACACCGTCTATTCCTTCAGCACTACCTGCTGGTACAAAAGCTGAGATTGTTCTGAATGCAAGGGTTCAAACTGATCCCGAAACATTAAAAAAGATCGTTTCAGATGCAATGAACGATCTGCAAAAGAAAAAGGATTGTACCATCAAGGTTACTAACTCAAATGCATTCATACCCGGTTATCCGAAGCCAACACACCGTATTACTAATACTATAACTGCATGAAAAAATATGTAGCTGAAATGATGGGTACCTTTGCCATTGTTTTTTGCGGAACCGGCGCCATTATTATAAATGGGTTAACCAATGGAAGTATTTCGCATGCCGGCGTTGCTATCACGTGGGGGTTGATCGTTATGACTATGATCTATACGTTCGGCAGTAATTCCGGCGCTCATTTTAACCCGGCGGTGAGTATCGCATTTGCACTGGCCAACAGGTTTCCATACAGATCATTGTTCCCATACATTATTAGCCAATGTCTCGGTGCCATTGCCGCGAGTACTTTATTAAGGATATTATTTCCCGATGATGCTTTTCTTGGCGCATCATTGCCCGCAGGTTCTGCGATGCAATCATTCATTCTGGAATTGTTTTTATCATTTTTATTAATGCTGGTTATTCTACATGTTGCCTGCGGCAGTAAAGAAGAAGGCTTGTTCAGCGGAATTGTTATTGGCGGCGTGGTAGGTTTGGAAGCGATGTTTGCCGGGCCTGTTTGCGGTGCTTCCATGAATCCTGCACGTTCCCTTGGGCCTGCACTTATATCTGGCCACACAGAATTTTTGTGGCTGTATTTAATGGCGCCTTTAACCGGGATGGCCCTGGCGGTGCCTTTGTTTAAATTTATGAAAGCAGAAGTTATAACTGTTAAAGAACCACTTTAAAGTATGTTTACCAGGGTTTTTAAAAATATGTAACCTTCATGCATGTTAAAACTCAACTGAACAGAATTATGCATTTGTAATAACAGGAAACAAATAGCAGGTATAATTTATACTTGCTTGTTATAAAGGTTTTTTACTTTTATAATCACTAAAAATTATATAAGTATGAAACTGTCTTTCTGTATGATGCTTGTCATGTTATGTCTTGTTTCCACTTCATTTGCACAACATAAACTCACCAAACTCTGGGAAACCGATTCTGTATTAAAAGTGCCTGAGTCTGTTTTGTTCGATCCTGCCAATAAAGTCTTGTACGTGTCTAACATTGATGGCACAGATCCATGGGGGGCTGATGAAAAAGGTTCTATTGGTAAGGTTGGCCTGGATGGAAAGATCGTTGCCGTTGATTGGGTAAACGGTTTGAGCGCTCCCAAAGGCATGGGTATTTACAAAGGAAAATTATATGTGGCGGATCTTTCAAGTATTGTGGTTATCGATATAAAAAAAGGCGCAATTGAAAAAACAATAAGTGTTGAAGGTGCCGGCGGATTAAACGATATTTCTATCGGCGCAGATGGTGTGATCTGGGTATCCGATTCCAAGCTTAAAAAGATTTATAGAGTTGAAAACGAAAAGGCAGCCGTATATCTTGACAGCTTCAGCCTGAAAGGCCCTAACGGCGTATTGTTACATGGCCATGATCTTTATATATTAGATGCCGGAAGCGCCTATAAAGTAAACAGTGATAAAACGCTCACCAGGCTGGCAGATGGGATGGAAGGCGGAACCGACGGCATTGAAAATATTTCGGGGAACGATTTTTTGGTTTCGTGCTGGGCCGGTGCAATATGGTATGTTGATAAAAACGGGAAACAATCTTTGCTGGATACAAGGGCAGAAAAAAAGAACACAGCAGATATTGGTTATGATGCCGCTACAAAAACAGTGTACGTTCCCACATTTTGGAGGAATAGCGTAATTGCCTATAAGGTTGAATAAAATATAAAAGCCACGACTGCATAAATTAAAACTAATTCCTGCGCTCGTGGCTTATATTAATAACTAAAAAAATGTTAGCTGATTATTTGATCATGTCTGAAAAGGTAAGGAATAAAAAAAGCGGCCAGGCAGCCTATTATAACTTGTGTACCGGTTACCATAAATTTAAAATTATCCGGGGCACTGCCCATTATTGACTGGCGGGCCATAATTCCCAAAAAGAAAATTCCTACAGTTATCAGCACCACTACCATGCGATAGAAAGTAACGCCTTTTCGCATGTAGTGAACGAAAAGATAAAACAGCCATCCGCATACGATCAACTGGCAGATTGAACCAAAAACGATAACGGTTACATCCAGGCCGTTGAACTCGTAAAATTCAGTGAAACTTCTGTAAAGCAATACAAAAACTGTGTTTGCCACACAGGCAACAAGTCCCGCAAACAAACCGCTTAATATGCCGCGGGAGAAATCGGTTTGGGAATACTCGTAATTCATACAACAAGTTTTTTTTAGATTGACCTTACAAAGTAGGAAACTTATTGTTGAATAACAAATTGATTTTCGCGGGTTGAGAAACCTTTGATTATCAAAAAAATAGAATAGTACAAACAGAAATTTTCCGAAATAACCAGGGTTTCGGATAAAAAAGAAGGGTGACCGCATCCCGCTGGCCACCCTGATTTAACCCTGCTGCAAATCTTGAATATTTTTAGTTATTAATCGCTTGTTGTATTTAATAGACCTTGTGTTTTCCTGATGGTTTAATCATTGTAAAAATTTTTTTTATTTTTTTCTGCTGCCGGCTTTCGTCTTTGTGATGCATTTTGTTTTCGTTGTATTACAATGCATCTTTGCTTAAACACGGTAGTGTGATATTAAAACGTAGAAAACAATTTATATTGTTGTAACGCTGCCCGTGCTTTCCGTTTTAGATTAAACTTAACATCCAATGAAGCTGCCTATATATGTTGTTGATGCATTTACAGACAAATTATTTGGAGGCAATCCTGCTGCCATTTGCCCGCTGCACGAATGGTTGCCCGAAAAAACCATGCAAAGCCTGGCGGCAGAGAACAATCTTTCCGAAACTGCATTTATAATTGAAGAAGATGATCACTTTCGCATTCGCTGGTTTACCCCCACAACCGAAGTAAAACTTTGCGGGCATGCCACACTCGCCAGCGCGCATATATTTTATACCGAACTCGGTCATGCAAAACCGGAAATATGGTTTGAATGTTTAAGCGGCCTGCTTAAAGTAGCACGCAAAAATGAAAATACTTATACGCTCGATTTTCCGTCCAATCCGCCAGAGCCTATTATAGAAATACCTAATGGTTTGTTTGAAGGATTAGGAATTGAACCAGCACCGGTTTTTAAAACCAGTTTTGATTACCTGGTGGTTTTGCCTTCGCAGCGGCATATTGAAGATTTGAAACCAGACTTTGCCACTCTGGCTACGGTTAAATCAAGAGGCGTTGTTACCACTGCAAAAGGTAATGATGCTGATTTTGTTTCCCGCTGTTTTTATCCGCAAAGCGGGATCAATGAAGATCCTGTTACAGGATCTGCCCATACAATATTGGTTCCTTACTGGGCAAACGAATTAAATAAAACGTTGCTCAAAGCTGTACAACTTTCCAAACGCAGGGGGTATTTAGACTGTCAATTTAAAAATAACCGGGTGCTGATGAGCGGCAACGCGGTTACTTATCTTAAAGGAGAATACATTATTTAAGCATGTCAACTGAAAAACAGTTAGTTATTTATACCGATGGTGCAGCACGTGGCAACCCCGGACCGGGAGGTTACGGCGCAATCCTCATGTGGGGTGAGCGGGTGAAGGAATTGTCGGCGGGCTATCGTTTAACCACCAATAACCGTATGGAACTGATGGCGGTTATTGCTGCATTGAGCGCTCTCAATAAAGAAAATATCAGCCTTACGATCTATACCGATAGCCAGTACGTATTAAATTCTGTAGAAAAAAAATGGCTGGATAACTGGGTGAGAACAGATTTTAAGGGCGGAAAGAAGAATAAAGATCTTTGGATGCAGTATTATCATCTTGCCAAAAAATACAGGATAAAATTTGTTTGGGTAAAAGGCCATGCTGACAATATATATAATAACCGTTGCGATGAACTTGCCACGGCTGCTGCAGACGGTCGCAATCTTTTAATTGATGAAGCATATGAGCAACTGCCAAACAAGTTACTGTAACGGATTACCATTTATTTTTGCCAACTTTTTTAAATCAACAAACAGCCTTAACAGGGAAGAAAGCTTTTTATGAAAATTATGAAATTTGGCGGCACCAGCGTAGGGTCGCCGCAACGTATGAACCAGGTGCTTCAGCTTATTACGGCTGATGACGACGCGAAAGTTGTAGTGCTGAGTGCATTGAGTGGAACAACCAATGCCCTTGTAAATATCAGTAATGCCATTGCCGAAGGCTACCGAAAGGATGCGGCCCTGAAAATTGAGGAGTTAGAAAAGCATTACCGCAAATTTGTTGAAAATCTTGTTGAAACAGAAGATGCCAGGCAAAAGGCCAATGCCATCGTTTCGGAACATTTTGAGTTTCTCAATATTATATTGAAGATATCTTTCAGTGAAGCATTAAATAAAGACATCCTGGCGCAGGGCGAATTGCTCAGCACCAAATTGTTTTCTGTGTTCCTTGAAGAAAAAGGAACTGACTATGTTTTACTGCCCGCCCTGGAGTTCATGAGCATTGATGCTACTGGTGAACCGCAGATTGGAAGCATAAAAGTTAAGCTTAGCCAGTTGCTGTTGCACTACCCCGATACGAAATTATTTATTACACAGGGTTATATCTGCCGTAATGCAAGGGGAGAAGTGGATAATTTAAAACGTGGTGGCAGCGATTATACCGCTTCACTGATCGCAGCAGCCTTAAATGCTGAGGTTTGTGAAATTTGGACTGATATCAGCGGGCTGCATAATAATGACCCCCGTATTGTTGATAATACATTGGCAGTAGAAACTTTGAGCTTTGATGAGGCTGCCGAGCTTGCCTATTTCGGTGCGAAGATCTTACACCCGGCATGTATCTGGCCCGCCCGTTCTTATAACATACCGGTTAAGCTGTTGAATACCATGGAGCCGGAAGCCGCGGGCACAACCATTCAACAAATGGCTACCAGCACCGGCGTAAAAGCTGTAGCTGCAAAAGATGGTATCATTGCTATTCGCATTAAAAGCAGCCGTATGTTACTGGCTTACGGATTTTTGCGTAAGGTTTTTGAAGTGTTTGAGAAATACAAGACTTCTATTGATATGATCACCACTTCTGAAGTGGCTGTTTCAGTAACCATAGATGATTCCACGCATCTGCAACATATAATTAAGGAGTTGGAGCCGCTCGGATCAGTTGAAACCGATACTGATCAAACTATTATTTCAATCGTAGGTAATGAGATTGCCCAGTCAGAGGACATATTAAAAAAATTATTTAACTCTTTAGATTCAGTGCCTGTGCGAATGGTGAGTTATGGAGGCAGTTACCATAATATTTCGCTACTAATATCGTCCAATTATAAGAAACAGGCCTTACAATCAATTAATTCTGGTGTTTTTGGGTTATAATATGATTTAGCTAATGTTTTATTTCCGATACATAACAAATAATTTAATATTTTAGTTTTTGATATATTTTTATAAAAAATTGAAGAAATAAATATTTATTTGTGTTATTTCGTTTCATTTGCAAAAAATTTACTACTTATGGCAGCAACAAAACTTGAGTACATTTGGCTTGATGGTTATAAGCCTACCCAAAGCCTTCGCAGCAAAACCAAAATTGAACATGACTTTAGTGGCAAATTGGATGATTTACCAATGTGGAGCTTTGACGGCTCATCAACTGAGCAGGCACCTGGCGGTTCTTCTGACTGTTTACTGAAACCGGTATTCGTGATAAAAGATCCACAGAGGAAGAATGCCTATCTGGTTATGTGCGAAGTTTTAAATGCTGATGGTACACCTCATGAATCTAACGGACGCGCTACAATCGAAGACGATGATAATGATTTCTGGTTTGGGTTTGAACAAGAATACTTCTTATGGAATCCTGAAACAAGCAAACCTTTAGGTTTCCCTGCAAGCGGATATCCTGCACCGCAAGGTCCGTACTATTGTTCTGTAGGTGCTAAAAATGCATTTGGCAGAGATATAGTAGAAGAGCATTTGGATGCTTGTCTTGAAGCAGGTCTTAATGTGGAAGGCATTAATGCTGAAGTTGCTGCCGGGCAGTGGGAGTTCCAGATCTTCTCTAAAGGTGCAAAAGAAGCCGGTGACCAAATTTGGGTTGCCCGTTATTTGCTTGAAAGAATAGGTGAAAAATATGGTGTTTCTGTTAACTGGCATTGCAAGCCGCTTGGTGCATTAGACTGGAACGGTTCGGGCATGCACGCAAACTTCTCTAACAGTACATTAAGAGAAGCAGGAAGCAAAGCTATCTTCGACAAGATTTGCGAAGGTTTCCGTTCTGTTGTTAAAGAACACATCGAAGTGTATGGTGCTGATAATCACTTGCGTTTGACCGGCAAACACGAAACTGCCAGCATTCATGATTTCAGCTATGGCGTTTCTGACCGTGGCGCATCCATCCGCATACCGGTAATGGTGCCTGCCAAAGGCTGGAAAGGTTATATGGAAGATCGCCGTCCTAATTCTGCAGCAGATCCTTACAAAGTAGCAGCGCGCATTATTAAAACTGTAAAAGCTGCTGAGAAATAAGCAACTTGATTTATGATCTATACAATATAAAAACCCTGCTTTCCAAAGCGGGGTTTTTATATTTATGTTTTGTGTAATATTTTGTTTTTTGCTGGAATGAACTATAATTTTTGAGCAGGGTATCAAAAATTTTACTTGCTTTGTTAGAAACTAAAATTATTTTAAATGTCTTTACGATTCCAGGCCATTAATAACCTTAAACATACTGACATTCTTGCAGAAGAGAGCAGAGGGAAGGTGACGGCCATTTTTGGTGAAAATGTTTTTACGCTGAAAACTGCACGCGAATTTTTAAGTAACGAAGCATATAAAAGCCTTACGGCAAGTATTAAGGAAGCTAAAAAGATTGACCGCGCAATGGCCAGCCAGATCGCTACGGGCATGCGTGCCTGGGCGGAAAGTAAAGGTGTAACGCATTATACGCACTGGTTTCAACCATTGACCGGCACCACAGCTGAAAAACATGATTCTTTTTTCACATTAAAAAGCGACGGCACACCCATAGAAGAGTTTGACAGTGCCGCCCTTATTCAGCAGGAACCCGATGCTTCCTCTTTTCCCAGCGGTGGATTAAGGGCAACTTTTGAAGCACGCGGTTATACAGCCTGGGATCCAACCTCGCCTGCTTTTGTGATGGAGATCGGTCATGGAAAAACACTTTGTATTCCCACCATATTTGTTTCTTATACAGGAGAATCGCTTGATTACAAAGCACCTTTGCTTAAAGCGCTTGAGGCAGTAAATAGAGCAGCTACTGATGTTTGTAACTTCTTTGATAAGAATATTTCCCGCGTTACTGCAACTTTAGGTTGGGAGCAGGAATATTTTGTTATCGACCAAAGCCTGGCCAATGCAAGGCCAGATCTTATTCTAACCGGGAGGACAGTTTTCGGTGCATCACCGGCCAAAGGCCAGCAGCTGGAAGACCATTATTTCGGCTCCATTCCTGAAAGAGTGTATGCATTTATGCGTGATTTTGAAGAAGAGTCTTACAGGCTTGGGATTCCTCTGCGCGCCAGGCATAATGAAGTGGCACCTTCACAGTTTGAATGCGCACCTATGTTTGAAGATGTAAATCTTGCTGTTGACCATAATACTTTATTGATGGATGTTATGGACAGGGTGGCGCGCAGGCACAACCTTATCGTGTTATTGCATGAAAAGCCTTTTGCTGGCATTAACGGTAGTGGCAAGCACAATAACTGGAGCATGGCTACCGATACCGGGGTTAATTTGCTGGCTCCGGGCAAGACGCCAAAGACCAACCTGATGTTTCTTACATTCTTTGTAAATACTATTAAGGCGGTTTATGATTATGCCGATATTTTACGGGCTGCCATCGCGTCTGCACCTAACGATCACAGGCTTGGCGCCAATGAAGCACCGCCGGCAATTCTTTCTGTTTTTATTGGTGAATATCTTACCAATGTTTTGCATGATATTGAAACCAGGGTAGGCGAGAAATTTGATGAACAGGACGAAGCTATTTTAAAATTGGATCTTCACCGCAGCATACCGGAATTGTTGCTGGATAATACCGACCGTAACCGTACATCGCCTTTTGCATTTACGGGTAACAAATTTGAGTTTCGCGCAGTTGGGTCTTCAGCAAACTGTGCAAACGCCATGATCGCGTTAAATACCATTATGGCTGAAACATTAAAACAGTTTAAAAAAGATGTAGATGCATTAATGGACAAAGGCGATAAGAAAGAGATTGCCATAATGCACGTAATTCAGAAATATATTGCTGAAAGCAAAACCATATTGTTTGAAGGTGATAACTACAGTGAAGAATGGCATCATGAAGCAGAACGCCGCGGCTTGCCTAATGTGCCTACAACACCGCTGGCGCTGGACGCTATGGTTACAGATAAGGCAAAGCATTTATTTGAAAGCAATAAGGTTTATACGCATTCTGAAATAGAGGCACGCCACGAAATTGAGCTGGAGAAATATATTAAGAAAGTGCAGATTGAAGCAAGGGTTATGGGTGACCTGGCTCTGAATCACATTATCCCTTGCGTGGTGGAATACCAGAATGCGTTGATCAAAAACATTCGCGGTTTAAAAGAAGCAGGTTTGCCTGAATCTTCTTACGCAAGCCAGTTGGAAATTCTGAAACGTATATCTGGTCATTTGCAGGAAGTTTATACCAAAGTGCAGGACCTCGTTGAACATAGAAAAATTGCCAACAATATTGAAAATACCCGTACAAAGGCCATTGCTTACTGTAGCGATGTGAAAGAGAAATTTTTTGATGATATTCGTTATCATGCAGATAAACTGGAAACATTGGTGAATGACGAGATCTGGACATTGCCAAAGTACAGGGAATTGTTATTTTTGAGGTAAGTCATTTGAATTGAATAGATTTAAAGCCGCTTCAAAAAAATGAGGCGGCTTTAATTTTAGAAGCATTGCTTAATAGGATTAATATTGCTGAAGTGGCGTGATCCCGCATCAAGGTGCGGGACAGGTTGCATCGTGATACTACAAAGTACTGTTGCTGATGCTCCAAAATTTAATAACATAATTTATGAAGGACAAAATTGCCATAATAGGTGGGGGGAACCTTGGTTCTGCTATTGCAGAAGGATTGATAAGCAGCAGGTTTGCAAAACCCCAGCATATCATTATTACCAAGAGAAATATTGCAAGTTTAAGATCGTTGGAAGAACGTGGCGTTATGATAAGTAACAATAACTCTGACGCTGTGCGCTACGCCAAATGGATAATTCTTGCTGTAAAACCTTTCCAGGTAAAGGATATATTAATGCAGTTGAAAAATGAACTTGACCCGCTCAAGCATCAATTGGTAAGTGTAATGACAGGAGTATGGATAAAAGACATGCAGGAAATATTGGGTACTGAGTTTACGCTGTTTCGTGCTATGCCCAATACCGCAATTGCGATACGTGAAAGTATTACCTGTGTGTGCAGTCATGGTGCCAACGATGAGCAGTCGCAATTTGTTGCGGAACTTTTCAGTCAGTTGGGCAAAGTGGTTTTTATTGAGGAGAAATTAATGGATGCGGCTACGGTGCTTGGCGCATGTGGTACAGCTTATGCCATGCGTTATATCCGGGCCAACATTCAAGGTGGTATTGAAATTGGTTTTGATGCCAAAACAGCTTCGTTAATAGCGGCACAAACAGTAAAAGGCGCGGCGGAATTGCTCCTCACAAAACATACACATCCTGAACAGGAAATTGATAAAGTCACAACGCCCAAAGGATGTACCATTGCCGGCTTAAATGAAATGGAGCACCAGGGTTTCAGTTCATCATTAATTAAAGGCGTGGTTACCAGCTATAACAAGATTGTGAATGATATGTAAGGTGGCAGTAGGTAAGATGGGCGAAGTGAATTGAGCTTACCTGGAAAATTCTCCGAAATGCCAGAGAATACCTGAAGGGTCGTGCAGGAAGCATTCTTTTCCCCAATCATATTTGCGGATAGGCGTTAGCCTTACTCCTTCATATTTTTCAGCGAGTTTTAAGGATACCAGTTCGTTCCAGTATTTATCTACATCTTCAACTTCTAAAAATACCATCGTGTTATCTATCCAGTCCTTTACATAGGCATCCTGTAAATAAAATCCCAATGCCTGTATTTTGAACAAAGACATATTCGGGAATAGAACTACTTCTTCAAAACCAAGATCACGGTAAAAATTGCGTGACACTTCGAAATGCTGTGCTCCTATAAACGGGCGTATAGAAATGGCTTTTTGTTGCATGCTGGTTTTTTTAATTAGCTGATATCTTGTGCGATTAAATTTATGTTGAATTGATTTATACAGCCAAATTAAGCGCCTACTGTTGCTGGCGCATCCACTCAATTGTTTTTTGAATGCCTTCTTTGTAGGATGTTGGTGTATAATTGAAGGCGTTATCAAACTTTGATGAATCAAAAACATAATCGTATTCGTTTTGATATAACATCTCTTTCAGTTCACGCATAAGGCTGTTGAATAAGCCTGCAACTGTCATAACAAATTTTGGAATAGCCTGTACTTTATGAGGGTTATTGGTTGCATCAGCGATCAGGTTTGTAAACTCATTTCCCGTTAATACAGGTGAAGCCGTTGGCATATGCCAGGTTTGGCCAAATGCATCTTCGTGTTGCGATAAAATATATAAAGCCTCAGCGGCATCTGTAGTGAAAGTGTAAGAATGCAGCGTTTTGCCGGTTACCATTAGCTGCGGCGTTTTATTTTTCAGCAGCTTGTCAAAAGCCAAAACACCAACAGCACTTTTTGCACCGGCGCCCGGTCCATAAAAATCTGCTGCTCTGGCGATCAGCGCTTTTATATTTCCGGCCTTCATTTCATTCAATAACATAGTTGCAATGGCGGCACGAACTTCTCCCTTTTTGCTTATAGGTTTAAAAGGCGTTTCTTCTGTCATTGGCCCGTTTACTTTGCCATACATGTAAACATTATCAAAGAAAATGAGCTTTGCGTTTATCGCTTTGCAGGCTTTAATAGCGTTTTGCATGATCTTCGGCCATTGCTCCCGCCAGGCTTCAATCCTGTATTCAATGCCAATAAGAAGATAAACTATATCTGAACCTTCCAACGCTTTTAAAACCTGTTCATAATTAGTGGCGTCTGCAGCGAGAGTTTCTGCACCCGCAACGGGTTTGGGATTTCTTGATACCAAATGAACCTGTTCATTATGTTTAAGCAATATTGGGAGCAATTCATTGGCGATGCTGCCATTTGCTCCAAGTATGGTGTGTAGCATTGTAATAATGTTAGCTTTACAAGCGCTGCCAGGTTGAGAGACTTGGCAGCGCTTATTTATAAAGACTTGAATTCAAAAGAATATTAACCAATCGCCTGCTTTAGATCTTCTATAAGATCATCTGCATCTTCCACACCAACACTTAAACGGATAAGAGAATCTTTCAAACCATTTTTTATTCTTTCTTCTTTTGGTATGGATGCATGCGTCATGGTTGCCGGATGATTGACGAGACTTTCAACACCACCCAGGCTTTCTGCCAATGAAAATATTTTTGTTGAGGTAACCACACGTTTCAATTCTTCGGCACTTTCATCTTTTAATTCAAAGCTTATCATACCACCAAAACCACGCATTTGTTTTTTAGCAATAGCATGATTAGGATGGTCTTCAAAACCCGGCCAATAAACTTTACCCACTTTTGGATGATTCCGCAAATAGTTAGCGATCTTTTCGCCATTCTCGCAATGCCTTTGCATGCGTAAGTGGAGGGTTTTAATTCCACGGTGTACTAAAAAACAATCCTGCGGTCCGGGCACTGCGCCGCTGCTTTTCTGTATAAAATGCAGATCATCCCGTAAAGCTTTATCGTTCATAACAAGGCAACCTTGTATTACATCACTGTGGCCGCCAAGATATTTTGTTGATGAGTGCATAACGATATTTGCACCCATGTCTAACGGCGTTTGCAAATACGGAGAAGCGAATGTGTTATCAACGCAAACCAAAATATTATGCTGTTTTGCAAGTTGCGTTACAGCAGCAATATCAACCACATTCATTAATGGATTGGTAGGTGTTTCTATCCAGATAAGCTTTGTATTTGCATTAATAGCATCACTGATGTTCTTTATTTCCTGCTGATTAATGTAGTGAAACTTAATTCCAAATATCTCAAACAGTTTCGAAAATAAACGGTAAGTGCCGCCATACATATCATTAGAAGCAATTACTTCATTACCGGGTTTTAATAAACGGATCACTGCGTCGGTTGCAGCAACACCGCTGCTGAATATTAAACCGTATTTCCCGTTCTCGATCTCAGCGCACGCATTTTCCAATGCGGTTCTTGTGGGGTTTCCTGCACGTGAGTAATCATATCCCTGGTGTGTATCGGGTGCTGATTGCACATAAGTAGATGTTTGATAAACAGGCGTCATGATAGCGCCTGTTAACGGATCAGGCTCGGCGCCTGCATGTATGAATTTTGTACCAAAACCCTTGTAGAATTTTTTATCGTGGCCCATAATAGTCTTTTTCTGTGTTCATCAATATTTAACTGCCCATGGCTGTTGATGCAAATATTATAAAATCTAATTTATTTGTTTGCATAATTAACCATTCATCATTTGTTTAACACAACTTAACAGTTGAAACAACGGCCATTATAAAGATTGACGCATATGCTTAAAGCGTTAATTATCCGGCTTAATGCTTCATTTCTTTTGTTTCGGTAACGACGTACCACTCCGTACAGAAATTATTAACTCCCTTTAACATACCAACGGTGTATAACCGCTTGACTTACACCATTAGTTGCACCTAAATTCACTTATTCAACAAACCAAAAAACGAATGTTATGAAAAGAATAATCTCCTATGCAGCCAGTTTTTTAATCGTTACTTCAGTAATTGCAGCGCCTGGTTCAAAATTGGTAGAACAATTCAAGTCTGCTTTTCCGAATGCTCAAAATGTAAAATGGTCTGATGAGAAGGGCGGTCATTTTGTAAGTTTTTATCAGAATGGAAACCTGGAAAAGATCTTTTATAATAAAGATGGAGATTTTGTTTGTTCATGGAAATATTCTGACGGCAAAAATCTACCTACCAATATTACGATGATGCTGAATAAAAAATACAGTGATGGCAAAATTGTAGGTGTAACCGAGCTTACCACCCAGGAAAGTATGATTTACGAAGTAAAATTATTAAAGGGTTCCAAGTTGTATAGCCTTAACATATCATCAGATGGCACTATAACACAAGAAAAGAAGTTTTCTTATATGGGCTAAAATGATAACATCTTAAAGCTCCGTTTATAACATTAATGGTTTCGCAAAAGTTTTGCGAAACCATTTTTATTTTAGAGGAAATGAAGAAGCATCTATTGCTGTTCGTTTAAAGTTTTATAAGCAAAGCTTTTCACATCAGGAAAAAAGGCTTTATAACAATGCTGCAGCGTTGTATAGTTCTTAATAAAGCTTTCGTATACAAGTGTAGAATCATGCAGGTATTTTGCACGATGTGTTAACCCTCCAAAACTTCGCTCTATGCCCTGCAAAGTTCTGTAATGGTAAAGCCAGTTATCTTTTTTCATGTAAGGAAACATTCGTGCAAACCTTTCGGGCAGTATGGATTGATGTTGCGAAAGTGTATCATATACGAAGCCCGAAAATTCCATAAGGCTTTCATCAGTAAACTCATTTACATCAAGTGCAAGAAAGTGATCATACACTATATCTATAAAAGCACCGGCGTATAATCCAACTGCCGGTTTAAAATATTGCTTTGCTTCTTTTGTTGCCGCATGTTCATCTGTAAAAGTATCAATGCTGCGGTGCAACATAATACCTTGCTGAACAACTTCCGAAAACTCATATCGCTTTTTTCCTTTTACAAAATCACTTATGATATTGCCCACCAATATTTCAGATTGATGAAAGGAAAGATATGCGTGTGCCAGGTAATTCATAAGTTAAGAGTTGTTAGCTACGAGTTGCGAGCAAGAAAAGCTGTCAATCAGTAAATGAATAACGCCAAATGCTCAAGGCTTCTATTTTACATTTTTATTAAGCCACCCGGTTATGCTTTGCAATGCAACCGGAGAAATTGTTTCTTCCAGCCTTCCATATTCCATAACGGTGCATTTATTACAAGTTTGGAATAAGTGATTAAGTCCGGGCAATTCTTTTACTTCAAATGTTTTTGTTTTACCCTGTACCAATGCAGCTCTGATGGCTGGCAAATTTTGTTTTGAAACAACTTGCACGTCTTTACTGCCATTAATAGCAAACACCTTTACCTTTTTTAATTTGGTAAGATAAGGTTGAGGATCAAAGCGTATAAAATATTTAAACCATGGAGTTGAAACAACAGAAAGTTGTTGCCTGATATATTCTTTATTATTCCCGGGCGATTTGAAGCCAAGTTTTCTCAAGTTATTGGTATCAGCCTTAGCCTGCCAGGTATTCAATATCTGCATTGCATTGTTAATTGCTGTTGTAGTATCGGGTGCGTTTACAATAGCATTTATCGTTTGTGTATAAACTGTTTTAAAATTCTCAGAGAACAAGGAGTCAATTCCTGCAGAACGCATAACGGCTGCATTCTGTTCAGCCATAAGATCCATAATCTGTACACCCGGTGCTGCAAGCAAAACAACAAAATCGACATCTTTTCTTGATGATGCAACCATCGGAGCGATCATTCCCCCTTCACTGTGTCCAAGCAAACCGATCTTTTTGTCATTTACTTCACGCCTTGATTTCAAGTATTCTATTGATGTGCTTACATCTTTTGCGAAATCAGCCGAGGTTGAGGCAGCAAAATTGCCGGTGCTGTTTCCTATACCGCGGTCATCCACTCTTAATACAATAAATCCGTTACGGGTAAGCGCGTCCGCAAGTACAGCAAACGGTTTATGATGGAATAAAGTCTCATCCCGGTCTTGCTGACCCGAACCTGATATCAATACAATTGCAGGAAAACTTCCACTTCCCTGCGGAATAGTAAGCGTGCCACCATATTGTAATCCATTCCCGTTATAGAATACTTCTTCAACTTTATAGGGGAAAGGCGGTTTGGGTGTTTGTGGCCTTTTGATTTCTTTTACCACAAGGGCAGTGGTTCTTTTAAATTCGAGTGGAAGATGTGCGCCCTGTGTAAAGGTGCCTGAGAGAATTGAATCATTCACCAATTTACCCGTATAGCTAACTCTATATTTATTAATGGTGAATGTTAGTTCATCCCCGGAAGGATCTTCTTTTGTAATAACTGTATCACATTTAATTCCGATAGCATTCTGATCAGGGCTATCAAATGTTGCAGTGTAAGAGTCATCGGGCAATTGGGTTACATGTAATATCAACTCTAACTCACCAGCAACTTTAAGCGTTCCCTGCCAGGTACCTGTAAAATTTATCTGCGCATGAACTTTAGTAAACACAAAAAGACCTATACATAATATTGTTGTTTTCAGTTTCATGCTATATTTTTTATATGTTGCTTATAAAGTGAATACGAATAAAATATTGGAATAAGCATAAGTATCGCTAAAATAACATCGCCGGTATAAGCGGCCCATTTAATATTCATAAATAAAGCAACTATTGTAAAACGGAGTCCGTTAAAAAACCAAACTTCCTGCAAATTGATGCGTTTTACGCCAGTTTTCCTCAATTTCTAATGCCGGGGCAGACACAAGCCTGAAAAATAATTTGGTTTTATTGTTTTACTTATTGTTTCCAGCTAATGCAACTAATAAGCCCATTGCGATAAAAACAAATTTTATGGTCATGCTTGTGTTGTTGTACGCTATTTCATAAATAAGGATGAGCCATATTACTGAAAGATACAGTGATACATAAAAGCAATTCTTTGCAGGCATACTTTATTTTGTGCCGCATTGGTTTACGATTCTATCAATAAAAAAGTCAATGCGCAACTTTAATTTAAGTTCCGCATAGCCGAATTCCAATAATTAAAATATTTAATCGTGCGGATAAACTATATTAAGCTGTGAACGTACTTCATCCATAATCTTCACTACATCTATACTGGCATTATGCGGCAAAATATCGCTTTCAATTTTCCCTGCTTTCAGGCATTTGATCACTTCTTCCACTTCATATTGAAAACCTCTGCCAGGCCAGGAAGGGATGTGGTTGAAAGATGATTGATCGTTAATACGAACATCGATCTTTTCGGGATGTTCTGTCCAGGGCCGCTTGATGCGAATTGTTCCATCGCTGCCGTATATCCAGGCGCTGTTTTGTGTTTGCGTAATAATAGATGATTCCAGCATGGCATATTTTCCCTCTTTATATCTTAAGGTAATACCACAGGTTTCATCTATGCGCGATTCATTTACCTTACCGCAGGCAAATATTTTATCCGGGTTGCCTAATAAAAGATACCCTAAATAAATCGCATAAACACCTACATCTAACAAAGAGCCGCCACCTAATTCAGGATTAAAGAAACGGTTGTTTTTATCCTTTTCGGCAATAAAACTCATATCAGCATGCACATTCAATATGTCGCCGATTGTGCCTGATTCAATAATATTGAATAGAAATTCAAAACTTGGCAGAAAGCGGGTCCACAAGCCTTCCAGCAAAAAAGTATGGCTTTCTTTTGAAGCCTCTACGAGGCCGTTTACCTGTGTATAATTAATAGCAAGCGGTTTTTCGCACAACACCGGTATTTTATTTTGTAAACAGAAGATGGTTTCTTCATAATGCAAAGGATGCGGTGTTGCTATATACACCGCATCCGGTTTTGCATTTAAAAGTTCATTTATCTCTTCAATTTTATAGCCGCCAAAGTTTTTTACATACTCTTTTGTATGTTCAGGGTTATGGCCCAATACCGGCCCTATCGCACATTTTTCCGATTCTACATATTTTAGATCTTCTGCAAATTCCCTGGCAATATTGCCAGGGCCAATTATTCCCCACTGCATGATGTTTGTTTTTAGTTAGCGTTATTTTACTGCATCCAAAGCTTCTTCCTTAACCCATATGCTTATGCTGCATGATTTAACAGGGAAAATAGCGATGCCTTCATCATTAGTTACTACAGCATCAGCGAAGCTTTCTGTAACATCAATAAACTTCCTGTTAGCATTAAGACCACCTAAATTCATTTCTTTAAACCCATCTTCACTGTTAGACAGCACTACAACAAATCCGGCATTCCTGTTTTCTCCTGTGCCTGAAACAAACCAGCCTATAACATTCGGATGATCGAAATAATCACATTGCTCACCATCGAATAAGTTTTTTCTTATCATCATCATCTTGTACAAATGCGGTACAGGAGCGATATTTATATCATGACCATTTGCATTATAGGAACCGCCATAATAACTTGGATGAAACACGCATGGAACACCTTCCTGGCGTAACAATATCAAGGCATTAGCATGTGGTTTAAACCAGTATTCTACAAAAGATTCCAATGCCTGTGTAGGTTGTGTATCATGATTGTCTACAAATGTTACTGCACTTTGCGAACGTGTTTGTACAAGGGTGTTGTTAAATATATCAGGCAGGCTGTATTCTTTACCTTTTTTAGATGCTTCGTAAAAATTATGATGTAACGGCACATCAAAAAGCTGGATGCGGTTTTCCATCGCATCTAAATATTCGTGCAGGTACTTTACGTCATTGCTCCAATATTCTGCTACGGTAAAAAAATCTTTTTGAAAAGTTTCCTTAAGATAGTCAAGCCATTCTTTATAAAAGCGAGGTGAAATATGTTTTACTGCATCCAAACGCAGGCTATCGATCCCGCAGGTTTCAATAAACCATTTGCCCAGTATTTTAATTCAGCGGTAACATTCGGATTTCGGAATTCTATATCGGCACCCAACAGGTAATCAAAATTTCCGAACTCATCACCGATCACGTCATCCCAAAGATCACCATGCCCGTTAACTATTTTATAGATGCATTTTCCATCTTCATTTGAACACTCATCTACACCTGTAAAGGCGTGAAAATCCCAAACAAATTCAGAATACTTTCCTTTGCGCCCCGGAAAGTAATATTTAGTGTTTATGTCTTTTTCAAATGGTTCAGACAGCACTTTGTTCCTGTCTTCATAATCAACTTTAATTACATTCACTCTTTCTGTTTCATCTGCCCCATTCTTGTGATTAAGTACAATGTCGCCCATCACACTTAAGTTATTTTTGTGTAAAGTTTTTACAGCATTTATAAATTGTTTTTTTGTTCCGTATTTAGTTTTTACAGAGCCCTTTTGGTCAAATTCGCCCAGGTCAAAAAGATCATACACATCATAACCTACGCCGTCAGATCCTGCCGAAGATTTATAGGGAGGGGGCAGCCACACATCTGTAATGCCAAGCCATTGTAAATGAACAGCTTGGTCCATCACATCTTTCCATAGTTTTCCCTTTGGATAATACCAATGAAAAAACTGAAAAATTGTTTTACGCATAATATATTTTCTATAATTTTTTTTGTAATTTTAATGACTCTCCGCAGATAGCTAGTTCCGAAGATTGTTATTCCTTATTTACTAAAATCATACCATCAGTTAGGGCATGTGTTTTGCGGTATTTATTGAACATAAAACGATTGTAATGGTGTTTGTTACTATTTCTCAAAAAGAAGCAGCAGAATATGCTCATATATGTATGCGGCTTAAACATATGGTAAATAGTATGTGCACAGCCCGTAAGACACTCGAAGCGATTGCTAATGCAAGCTTCGATAAACCATTTGCAAAATGTATGTATATGCTTACTTCAGAATCGCTGCAATGCGAGAACGAAATCCGTGCTCACATTGATTCCTTAATATGTAGTGACTATGAAGATGAGCACCATATAGAGAATAAAAAATTAATGCCTGTAACTAGTATCAACAGCATTGAAGGCGTTTGTAATTTTTTTGAGGAGACTTATTTAAAGTCATATAAAAAATTATTAAAGGATAAACATTTCGGAACATCTCTTAAAAGTTTGATACAAAATCATCTTCAGCAATTTAACTGGAGCCTGACACAGCTACGTTTATTTAATGATGTTCAGTCTTCAATGAATTAATTTTTTGTGGAATCTCTTTCCCCATTTCTGTTAATAATCAGGCACAATATTTTCATATAAATTAATAAAAAATATATGAGATCATTATGGACAGGTTCCATAAGTTTTGGACTTGTAAACATCCCAATTAAATTATACAGTGCAATACAATCAAGTAGCCTTGATCTGGATATGCTGGATAAAAAAGATCATTCTAATATCCAGTTTAAAAGAGTTAATGAAAAAACGGGTAAAGAGGTTGCCTGGGAGAATATTGTAAAAGGTTATAAAGTAGAGAATCAATATGTGATCCTGACGGATGAAGATTTTAAAAAGGCAAGCCCTGAAAAAACAAAAACGATTGACATAACGGAATTCGTTGAAATTGAAGAAGTGCTGCCCATTTATTACGATTCATCGTATTATATCGAACCTGAAAAAAACGGCGGCAAGGCTTACGTATTACTACGCGATGCGTTGGTAAAATCAAAAAAAGCTGCCATAGGTACATTCGTATTGCGCAATAAAGAAAACCTCTGCCTGCTTGCTCCATCAGAAAAAATTCTTGTATTGCACAAGGTACGTTACGCTGAAGAAGTAAGGAGCACAGAGGATATTAAAGTGCCTGAATCAAAAGTGAGCACGGCCGAAATAAATATGGCTATTAAACTGATCGAACAACTCACCGGTGAATTCGACATCTCAAAATACAAAGACACTTATACAGAAACCTTGCTGAAGTTTATAAAAGCAAAAGCAAAGGGCAAGAAATTTACCGCGCCTAAAATGCATGTGGTACATTCCGGCTCAAAAGACCTGATGGCCGAACTGAAAGCAAGCCTTTCCCAAACCAAACGCAAGGCGTCTTAATTTAAAATTCTTTAGTATCTATAGTTCAATATATCGAAAAGCTAAGCTTAATATGTTGAATTTTTTTGTTGACGCATTAGCATGGTTTTAGTGCTTTCATTCTCTAAAATTGAAGATGAGAGCACCCTTTTCAACCGACATTAGCTTTTGGCTGATGCTGTGCTGCACATGTTTATTCATTTCCTGTTCCGCACCCACCAATCGGTTATTTGAAAGAAGAACGCCACATGAAGCATATGAAAATAAAATTCAGAATGCGGGGTTGCAAAACACTACGTTAGGCACAACTTGGGTAAATGCATCACAGAAAGCACTGCTTCAACCCGTGCCTGTTCACTTACCTTATAAAGAAACCGGGTATTTTGCAGCAGAACGCCCTTCTTCAGCCGGCTATTTGTTTTTTGTAAGAAGAGGTGAGTTATTGCACGTTAACATCACAACTAACCCAACAATCTCATTTAAACTGTTTGCGGATCTTTGGCAGCGCAATAACAACAATCCAAAATTATTATCATCAGCAGATACTGTTAATCATAGCATAGCGTATGAAGCGGAGCGTGACGATACCTGCATTGTAAGAATTCAACCTGAATTACTCAGCAATGGCGGATATACTATAACTATTACCACAGGCCCAAGCCTTGCATTCCCGGTACCATCTGAAGATCGCCCAAGAGTTGGCAGTTTCTGGGGCGATAGCAGGGATGCAGGTGCACGTAAGCACGAGGGAATAGATATATTTGGCAAGTTCAGAACGCCTGTAGTTGCTGCCGTAAATGGTTATGTTACCAGCGTACGTGAGGGCGGTATTGGTGGCAAGGTGGTATTTTTAAGACCTGCTGATAAAAACTATACGTTGTATTATGCGCATCTTGATTCGCAAATTGTACAGCAGGGACAAACCGTAAAAACTGGTGATATAGTTGGGTTGATGGGAAATACCGGCAATGCAAAATATACACCTACACATTTGCATTTTGGTATATATACTAATGGCGGCGCAGTTGATCCATTACCTTTTATTAAAGCAAGCACTCAACCAAAAAATATCAATACCACACTTGATTATTTAAATGGATACGTGCGTAACAAGAAAGCCACGGATGTATTTGCTTCGGCTGCCGAAACAAAAAATATTATCGAAAAATTAAATGCGGGTACAGTAATGCGTGTGCTGGCAGCAACGGGATCATTTTATAAAGTACAATTACCTGGCAACATTGAAGCTTTTGTAAACAGCAATGCTGTAAGCGATGCCAACGCACCACTTAGAAGCATTACAGTTGCTTCGTCTGCGATATTGCTAAACGATGCGAATGAGATGGCAACAGGTAAAGCGTTAATCACGGAAGGGAGTAAATTGAGTGTATATGGCGCTTACAAAGATTTTTACTTTATACAATCCGGAGATTTGAAAGGTTGGATAAAGAAGGATAACTTTTAAGTATGCCTGCATACAAGTTCAACACATCCTACATTGCGCCTATCGATTGCAGGTAGACGAGTACTTCTGCGGCATCATTACCACCTTTTGTAGCATGATGGATCAATTGAAGGCCATGTGGCCCTTTGGAAGTTTTAAGATCAGGATAAGCCAGTAAAAATCCTTTTACTATATCAAGCCTGCCAAGCATTGCTGCACAAAAAATATTCATGCGTGCGCCCTTGCTCAATAAATAGTTTGCGCAATCTTTACTGCCTACATGTCCCGCTCCTTCAATAGCCGTTTCAAAATCTCCGCCGCCCCAATCCCAACAGGCATTTAACAAACCAGGTTCTTTTTCAAGCATTTGTTTTACTTTATCGAGCTTGCCGTGACCGGCAATTACAAAATCTTTTACAAGATCGGGGCTAAGTGCCGGAGGTTTATTGCCCGGTGTTTGTTGTTGCGCCTTTCCTGTTGCAGGGTTGAGAAACATTGCGCCTGTTCCGGCAGCAGCTATATGCAAAAACGCTTTGCGATTAATACGTGTGTTCATAAAAGCGAATTGTTTTTAAAGTTAGAAACAGGTATGAAGATTTTGTAACCGTTCATCATTAATAGGAGGCTTCGGGATAAATAATGAAAATACGCCGATGTTTCCTGCAATCCTTGTTTATTACCACTCAGCAAAAGCGTGACAGTGTTATATTACCGATTTGCTAATTTTCCCGCTGTATATCTTGTACAGAACAAAAACTAATATATATGGCGCAGTATTTTATCAAATTGCCGAATAACAGGCAGGGAAATGTAAAGACCGGGATAAGGAAAAAAGATAAGAAGAGTTTTATGGATATGCTCTTCCCATCTAAAAAGCTAAATAAGGAAGAGAAAATTGCCTATATAGTAGAAGTAGAACCTGCACATGATATACGTGAATACCGCTTATTAAAAACGAAGGACGGCACATGGCTTAATGATGGGGAAGATAAGTGGTTATGCCATGGAGAACCCGCCTTCAATTTAGCTATTAAAAAAGCTATCGACGAATATGAAACAGTGAATGGGAAACCAGCATTTTAATGCTGCGTTTATTCCTGATCATACTTCAACGAAGGAAATACAAATCCTCTTATGGGGATGACATTTTTGTAAGCCTTTTTTTTCCTGTTTATAGTTTATTGGTCTATATATTTTAAATCGCTGTGCTGTAACGCCTGTTACTATGCACGATGTTTTCGTTTGCACAATTGTCTTTTCAGTAAACGCTTTTTATACCACAGTTAAATATTATTGAATACTGTTTTATAAATCCTGAACTGGCAGTTACAGTCGTTATAGTATTTATTTCAAAGCAGGCTTATATTGCATAACTAATATCTTTACTGCAATCAATTCAATATTTATGGCGTTGCTTTTTGAACCATTTTCTGTGCGCAGTATTCTTTTAAAGAACCGCATTGTGGTTTCGCCCATGTGCGAATATTCCAGCGAAAATGGTTTTGCCAATGACTGGCACCTGGTGCATTTGGGCAGTCGTGCTGTGGGCGGTGCAGGATTGATCTTTACTGAGGCAACTGCTGTATCACCGGAAGGCCGCATTTCACCTGATGACCTGGGTATCTGGAAAGATGAGCATATCGAATTTCTGAAACGCATCACAACATTCATTTCAAAACAAGGCGCTGTGCCTGGCATGCAATTAGCACACGCAGGAAGAAAAGCCAGTCATACCAGCCCATGGAAAGGTAGCAGGCCATTAACGCAGGAAGAAGGCGGTTGGGTAACATTAGCACCAAGTGCTATTCCTTTTAAAGAGGGCGACCTGCTGCCTAAAGAGATGAGATTAGAAGATATTGAACAACTAAAAAGAGATTTTAGAGATGCGGCAAGAAGAGCGTTGCAGGCAGGTTTTAAGTTGATCGAGATACATGCCGCACATGGTTATTTGTTGAATGAATTTCTTTCACCTTTAAGTAACCATCGCTCAGATGATTATGGCGGTTCTTTTGAAAACCGGGTGAGATTATTATTGGAAGTAGTGGATGAAATACGTTCTGTATTGCAGGAATCACTTCCCTTGTTTGTAAGAATATCAGCATCAGAATGGATAGAAGGTGGTTGGACGATCGAGGATTCAATACAATTGGTAAAACTTTTAAAAGATAAAGGTGTTGATGTGGTAGACTGTTCTTCGGGTGGTAATACACATCACCAAAAAATACTTGTGCAACCTTTATACCAGGTCCCCTTTGCAGAAAGAATTAAAAAAGAATCAGGCATGCCAACAGCCGCAGTGGGCCTGATCACTACAGCAGAAGAAGCGGAAAATATTTTGCAACAGGGACAGGCCGATCTTATTATTCTTGCACGACAGTTTTTACGTGATCCATATTTCCCATTACATGCTGCCAAAAAATTAAATACAGATGTGCCATGGCCTCTTCAATATGAAAGGGCGAAGCCGAGATAAATCATGCTCAATCATCGTCCTCTTCTTCCATCTCGCTTTGCTTAACAAAAGCAGCACGCCTGGGTGCTGCTACAACGGCATCAATACCTTTCACTGCTTTCCATATTACTTCCGTAAATGCACGGTCAGGTATGCGGTCTTCTCCTGAAAAATCAAAACTTTCACTTTTTTGTTGCCATACATTTTTTCCAGCACATTGGGATCCTAAGCTTAGAATTCCACGTGGACAAGTTGTCGC